>ERZ1023853.247-NODE-247-length-13434-cov-10.830780_pt1 | contig 13434 bp, 9 predicted proteins | sample MGYA00380386_ERZ1023853 | MGnify/ENA primary metagenome ERZ1023853 (study PRJEB33179, sample SAMN07449009) | human gut metagenome | biome: Human-gut; feature: Human associated habitat; material: Faeces | host: Homo sapiens | place: India: Bhopal | collected...
TACGGCGGATTTCAAATCCGCCGGGACGCCTAGCGGGGTTGGGACGCCTAGCGGGGTTGGGACGCCTAGCGGGGTTGGGACGCCTAGCGGAATGCAAGCAAAAAAAGGTGCATCGCAAGAAGTCTTTCTCTTGCAATGCACCTCATTTTTTTCCTTGAATTATGCTATCATCAACAAATAGAAGTTAATCTACAATAGGATTTGCAATCCGCTGCAATCAAGAATGCAACTACAGCTAGAATCTCTTCTACAGATGGAAATCAATTTCCTTGAGCCATGCCTTGGTATCAAAACTAGGACAATCTTTTTTGACACCAGGCAAATCGCGATGGCCCAGGATGGTGGCATCAGGATAATCCAATGCCAGAGAATACAGCAGCTCCTCCAGCGTAATCTTCTGCGCCTCAGTGCGCGTATCCGCAGGATGACCATTCTTGTCCAAACCACCCTCGTAGCAAATGCCAATGCTATGCTGGTTGTAGTGACGGGCATGAGCACCCACCTTGTCCTCATGACGGCCAGGATACAGAGTGCCGTCCTTGGTGATGTAATAGTGGTAACCAATCTCTGAGAAGCCACGAGCCTTGTGGCACGCCTCCAGGTCCTCTATACTGAAGTTCTGGTTCACACGGGTAGCGCTGCAGTGCACTACAATCAAATTGATAGTTCTCTTACATTTCATTTTCTTCTTCTTTTTTAATGGTTCAACTTAGTGTTCTTATTCTCAAGCCTTTCACTCAAGGCCTTTCTCACGCCATCTCACATCCTTACATGCCCTTGCAACTCTGTACACAGAAGGCACTGATAATGGCGGTCAATACTGTGATGGTGAAATTAATCACTTTCTTGATAGTCTCTCTCTTCATTTGTTTTCGCTTTTAATCGTTAATAATCCTAATTCTAATCCTAATCCTTTTCCGTGGTTACAAATTCACATGTCCGTTATCGCCGGTTGTTCCGCTGCCATCCGTTCCGCCGCCAGTGGTGGTTGAATCGCCCTTGTTAGAACCTCCCGATGTAGAGTCGCCCGATGAATCGCCACCCGATGGAGTATTGCCTCCGCCGTCAGTTCCTCCGCCGTCAGTTCCTCCGCCATCAACAATAATCACCCCCTTATCCACTCTCTTGATGGTAGCGTCGAGGTTCAAATTGGCAGAAATCAGATTACCCGTGGCGCGGGCTCTCGACTTCACGCCGGCAATGTTCTTGGCAGCCGACCAGTCCGCTATGCTCTTGGCACCCTTCTTGTTCTTGATGCCCAAACTGAAAATAGCCAAGTCGGTGATCTTCACCGCAATGCCCTGCAAATTCAACTCTCTGATGCAGTTCACAGCATCGGTAAGCATACCCTTGATAGCGCCTTTCGAGAAGGGTGTGTTGTGTGACGACATGTGCTCTGCCAACTTGTCGAGATCATAAGTCTCGTTAACCACTGGATATGCGTAGTACAAACCATACGCATTCGGCATCTTCTTGTTCTTGTTCTGTTTCAATACTACCTGAATCATACTTTTCCCTTTCGCGTTAAAATTGTTAGTTAATTTAGTTTTAGTAACTCTCCAGTTGATGCATCTCCTTCTGAATTACGATGCAAAGATACGGCTTTTTTTCGACTCACTCTGAAGATTCGCGAAGATTCGCGAAGATAAGCAAAAAAAAAATCGAAAAAAACAAAAAAAGTTTGGGAAACCCTTACGGATCCCCCAAATATTCAAAAATAAGCTCCTTTTGCTTCGGAGTAAATCCCCAGCTTCTACTCTTGTAACCATCTGCCTGAAGCTGTTCCATGAGTCCCTTGCATTGCTTGATCCAAACCATCAAGCGCTTTTCAGCACTCTCAGGTTTGGCATCAGGGAAGTAGAGATGAGCGATGGCTCTCTTGCTATATTGATTTGGCATACTCTCAAACTTGTTTTGGGTTCAGAAATGACTAAGATAGAAATCTCAGTGACTTAGATAGAATCCTCAGTGACTAAGATAGAATCCTCAGTGACTTAGATAGAATCCTCAGTGACTTAGATAGAATCCTCAGTGACTTAGATAAAAATCCCAGTGACTTAGATAGAATCACGTGTTAGGGTAGTTCGGATTGTAGTTCGAATACTGCGCCACTTCCGCACCGCTCTTTTCCACCACGAGCCAAAAATTTCCCGTACGTCGGTGTTCACTCTTGAAACCAAGCCTCGCCATGATGCTGCCGATGCTCTGGTTCGACATGTTCTGGCGCAAGGCAGGGTTGGTGCAGATCTTTTCCATAATCTCTGCTGTGGTAACCGACTTGATAAACCTGGGCTCTGTAGATTCATCCGGGATACGAAAAAAACGCAATATCTGCTCCTCTGCAAAGTTGGAAACCATGAAGAGGCGATTGTGCTTGCGCATCTTCTCCACATCCTCGAAAGTCTGCCAATATACCCAGCCATCCTCTCGGGTGCCCTTCGATACACTCTGACCCAGAGCCACAGCCTGAGAGTAGAGACCCTCGTAGTTGATAGGCTTCTCTCTAGGACTCACAATCTTGGTAACAATCCATGGCGAGAAACGGCGGTTCTCCACATCGGTGATGATGTGCTGCTGGTTGCTCGTACCGCAGAGCGAAGCACGATGCTCCAGCTCTGAGCGATACTTGTCATAAGGGCGGCGGAAGGAGAACACCTCCTTGGTCATGTTGCTCTTGAAGGCACTCAGGTTTCTGCCGAATATCGCCTCAAACTCATCCAGGTTCACACTAGCCTTGGTAGCCTGAGCCTCCATGGCATCCTTGTCCAGATAGTTGCTGGTACTGTCGTTCAGATAGTAAGCCTTGAGGCATGGAGGGAGCAGGGCACCCAGAATGGTGGTCTTGTAGATGCCGCCCTTGCCCACCAGAATCAGCATCGACTGGTTCACGAAGTGAGGATTCACCCATGCCACCACCATCGACACAAACCACTTTCGGAAATATTCCACAAACTCCTCCTGGGTGTGGCAATACTCGGGGCGGTCTTCCACCGTGATTCGCATGGCAAACTCCCTGATGTAATCCGTCTTACCGTCCCACTTCGGCAGACTGCGCAGATAGTGATCCAGCGGATTGAAAGGCTGGCTGTAGTCACTGGTCACGATATCCCCCAGTTTCTGCACACTGGTATGGATGCCCTTCAGGTCCATCTCCATCCAGATGGAGTGCAGGATGTCGTCGCTCACATCGGTATATTTCAGGTACTTGGCATCCTTCACCATGCGGCTCACCACCTGATACTTGCCGGTAACCACGTTGTGAACGAACTCGTAGTTCTGGTCGAGCCACTGTCTGATAAGCTTCAGCGTAGCCTGAACCGGATAGTCCTCGCCCTTGGCGTAGAAGTGCCATTTGCCGGCAAGTTCGCCATGGTTCTTGTACACACTTCTCACCACGCTTGCCGTCTCGGCATACTGCTGCGAGAACTCGGAGGTGGCATACTGCAGTGCCTTCTCCTCCTCGATGCCGTATTTCAGGCAGCAGTAGGCAAAGCTGGTAACATACTCGTTGTGCTGATGCTCCTCGAATCTTTTGCCCCAGCTCTCAATCATCACCTTGATGTGGGGAGCTGCTTCCTCGATGGTTGGGGTGTAGCCGCCCTTCTTCTTGCGGGTCTTGCTGCTCTTAGGTCTGCCGCCCTTGTTTTTCTTCTTCTCGTTCTTGATGCGCTCCTGGGTAACCTTCAGCTCGCTGGGGGTGAGCTTCAGGGGGATTGCCTTCCAGTTGAAGTAGGCATCAGGGTCGTGGGCAAGGCCGCAGAGTCTGCCGATGTCGGTGGCCTGCTGGTCGGCCTCCCAGCCCAGCAGGGTGTTGTAGAAGCTGATGGCCTTCTTGATCATGGCATTGAAGAGATCCATGATGGTGAGGTCGCAGTTCTCGGCTCTGTCGTATCCCACGATGATGCGGATACCCTGTCCGCTGATGGTGTGATACACGGCTAGGGCATAGGCCGACTGGCATGCCGCCTTGAACATGCTCTCAATCTGCTCAGCCGAGGCATCATGGATGTCGTAGTCCAGGGCCAGCATCTTGGTCTCAGCCTTCACGTTCTCCAGGCTTCTGCCTCTGCCGTCATACTGCAGTGAGGCAGAGATGGCAGGACCGAGGGGCTTGAGCTCGTCGGCATAGCTCTTGCTGATGGCCATTCTCTTGCGATAGGCCATGGTTAGTGAACTTACCAGGGAGTCTTTTGTGATAAGATGCTCCAAGGCTTCTCTACTTGCGAGAGGCATGCTCTCGGTGCTCTTGAGTGATGCGAATAGTGACGGCATCACGGCGTCATTTGTTTTTTTGTTCATTGGTTTGAATTTTTAATTTGTAAAATTTTTAGTAGTCGGCTGGAGAATTTAGCCTCTTCGGTCGGCCATTTTTTCTGTGAATGCAAGGCTGTGATGTGAAGGCTTGGTCTCAAAAAACTAGTTTTCCGATACTAAAAACCTATATCTAAAACCCTGATTTTCATTTCATTTACCTTTATAACACGCTGTATATACAAAAGTTCTGGACCCTAGGGTTCACATCACACTCTCGAATCAGCGGTCACTCGGGCTTGATTTCGGTTGCAAAAGTAGGAAAATCCGGCGGGTTTCACAATAGTTCCATGCTGCCCACTAGCACAAATTGACCCAAAAAATGCCTTGTTTTAAGGAAAATTAAGTTCCGTTTATGGTTGTTTAGAAAACAATGAGTGCAAAAAGTGTCCATATATTGGAAGGGAAAGTGTACCTTTGTGCGTAGATAATAAACAGAAGAGCAATGATAAGTGGTTCAAACATACCATGCAAGGGCGACTGGAATTTACTTGCTAAACTTGAATAAAAAGATCTAGAATTTATATAAACAAAATTAATTATTCAAAAATTATGGCAACAAATCAAAACGAAGGAAATGTACCGATGGTTGAAGTGTGTAAATTTTTCAAGGATTTTTTTAATGAGGAAGTGAAAGGTAAGAAGCGTCTCACTGGCGCAAGTTTGAAGCGTGACTATGGTGTTACAAGAAATTGTCTTGACAACCTTAAGAATGGTCATGAAATGTTTACCGGTGGCATGAATAAGATAGGTTGTGCCTATCTCAAGCAGTTTCCTACGCAAAGAGAGCGATTCCGGCAGGTTATCAAGCTGTTGGATGTGCAGCGTGAGCAGGATATTGAGAACTATGGACCAGATGGTTCTCCTTTCACTTCTACCTTTAAGAATATGGTTGATTTATATATTCTTGAAGAGGCTGAGAAACTGGCAAAGGTTTACGATCATGAGGCGCTGATGGAGAAACTACATCAGCAGCTGATTAAAGATGGTCTGTTGTTGGATTGATATTCTGATTGACTTCTTTGTACAAAAAAATCTGCCCCTCTGCTTCGCAGCAGAAGGGCAGAAAATCGCATTTACAAGCATCGCTTTTAAATACATCAAGTTTACTTTTTTATGCAAACTTGATTTCGCTAATGATTAAACTTTATCTTACTTTTACTAACTATACCCTATATCCTTTTACCATCAACGGCCATTATAGATGAACACTGATGAACCTGGCAGATTCAATGTCAGAGGTGTATCAATGTCGATAGGTTTGTTGATTGGCATACCCTGCAATTCAGCCTGGCTGAAGGCGTGGGTCAAAGTAATCTTTCCACGAACATAAGAAGGTATCTCCAACGCCTCTCTCAGGGTTGTGGTGAAGCTCTGTGCACTGGCAGAAGGGTTACGCAAGGTAAGCACACTCTTCTTGCCGTTCCATGCAGCCCAGCCATATACATTTGCCTTCTTGCCGTCCCATGGATTGCCGCCAACCCAGTGGGCATCTGGCAATACGTCGGCCTGTTCCTGCTGCCACTTGATGCACTCTGCCAAGTCTTTCCACAACGCTCCTGCGTTACCCTGGTTGTCCTTGATTTCGTCCATCAGCTTGTAGTCGTTATACAGCTCAACCATGCCCGAACCACAGGCAAAGGCGCAGCGCATTTCACGAACGATTCCATCATAATCCATGTTCTTGGAAACGGCTCCCCAACGGCTCAGGATGAATCCGTGAGTCATCAATGTGTTGATAGGGCATACTGGTGATCTCTGAATGAAGTTCTGATATACCAGGCGGTCGCGATAGGTAATCCAGCGCTCACGGTCGGTGCCCTGGTCACCTGCCTCGCCGTAATCACCCTCCTGGCGCCATACTGCATCTGTGAAGTGGAACCAGAATGGAGAAGCCCAGGTTCCTACAGTGGTGTTGAGGAAGATGTCTGGACGCTTCTGGCGTACGGCACGCTCGATGCTGATGATGGCCTCGGCATTCTCCTCGCCTCTGGTTCCTTCGTCAGGACCGATGGCTGAAGCCTGTGCACTGATACCATCAAACTTGAAGAAGCGGAAGTCGTAACGGTCGATCATGTTAGTGCAGCAACGGATGAAGAAGTTGTAGTAATCTTCATTGCTCAGCTGCATGCCACCCTTTGAACGCCAGTAAGCACGGCGATATTCGCCAGACTGGCCATAGCCACCCACAGGACCCAGCCAGGCACCGATACCTGTGCCCATCTGCTTAGCCTCGTTGGCTGGCTCATCGAATCCGTTAGGGAAGTTAGGATTGAAGGTCCAGGTGCCATACTGGTCCCAGCCATCATCCCATACGAAGGCCTTTGGAGCCATCTGATATTTATCATAGAAATGTGTCTTCCAGTGACTTACCACGTCGGCACACTGTTCTACGGTCATGTTGCCATTATAAGAAGGAGCTGGTGCATTGTTGCGGTCGATGTTCAACTCATACCATGAAATATATACAGGGTAAGGTCGCCATGCCACTGCTCTTTCACGCTCGCTGTAAGCCAGGAAAGAGCGGCGCAACTGGTTAGGTGCAACCAAGCCCACTACGGAACTGATGTTCCATGTTTTTCCAGCCTTTAAAGTGGTGTTTCTTCTCCATAAGCCTTCTATGTGGGTAGCATTGCTTTCGTCCTTGCTAGAATTCAGACCCATTGGGGTTTCCAGTCCGGCAAAGATATGATTGCTTGCCAGGATGGCACCACGGGTATTACCCACCACTTCTGGAGCGGTGTAGGCACTGTTCTTGGCTACCAGGTAGTTCATGGCCACGATACCTTTCATAGACAGGTCTCGGGCAGCCTTGATATCCATTTCTGTGCGCAGGTAGTGAGAGCCGTCCCTCAATACGGCACGCCAGGTGATAGAGAGGTCGCCGTAGGTAAAACGGGCTTCTAGAGCCTTGCCTGCATAACGAAGAGAAGCTGTTGCTGCAGATGGATCCTCGCCGAGGGTAACTATCTTTACATCTTCCAGCTTCATCTTAGATGCGGCCACGGTGCTGCCGTCGCCCAGGAGAACCTTAAATAATTCTGTGTCAGGTTGCAGTCCCAGTTCTGAACAGCCGTTGAAGTAGAGCTTGCCCCCGGTATTGATGAAAGAGGCTTTCAATACCTTGTTAGCCAGCTGATAGCTGTTTGACTTCTGGGTGATTTTAGCTACACCCGGTTGCTTTTTCTGGGGAAAGATGACAGCTTGTGCCCAATTCCCCATACACATAGATAGTGGCATTATAAGAGTAAGTGCCAGCTTTAATAAATTGTTTTTATTCATACTGATAGTAAGTTGAAGCCCCTTGAAAAAAAGGGAGACACCATCCGCTTATGGTGTCTCCCCTTGCGTGACTTAAATTATTTTGTTAATTTACATGTAATGGTCCATACCTTGGTCTCTCCATTGGCAGCCTTTACTGCATACTTGTGTGGAGTGGACCAGTCGGCTGGAACACCCAACTTTGGAGAACCTTCAACAGGTAATTAAACTTTATCTTACAAAACTAATCTACATAGTCAGTTTCTTACTTTTCATCCCAACCTGGGTTCTGCTTCAAGTTCTTATTCAGTGCCAACTGATCGATTGGCAATGGATACAACCAGCGGCGGTCGTTAGCAGTCCACTTGCGGCCAGCAGCATTGTCATAACTCTCAGCGTAGATGCGGAGGTATGTCTTGCCGTTATATACTCTAGTGTTGCTGCTATCGAAGGCGTAGATCTCGTTATACTGCTGCTTCACCTTGTCGGTAACACGGATACCCAGAGTAGTAAGCGGATTCTCCAACAGCTTCATCGCATTCCAGCGCTTCAAGTCGTCCATACGGAAGCCTTCGCCAACCAACTCGATGCGGCGCTCACGACGAATCTCGTAGAGCAGGTTAGAAAGCTCATAACCATAGTTGATAGGCTTCTGGTCAGCAACAGGGTTCACTGTAAGGTGAGCCATGCCTACACGGTCGCGAAGCTGGTTGATGGTCTTGTCAAGAACAGCCTGGGTGCAAGTACCCAACTCGGCATTAGCCTCGGCGTTGATGAGCAATACCTCTGCATAACGGTAGATGAACCAGTCGTAAGAGGTGTTGCGAGCCTGCCACTGAGTCTCGTCAGCAGAGTGGAACTTGGTACATGGATATCCTGTTACACCACCTGATACTGAGCAGTCTGGCATCTTGTTCTGTACCTGCTTGTTGTTGCGGAGCCAGAATGGCTTGTGGTTGTTGTCGATGAGCTGATAGAGACGTGGGTCACGGTTGGCAATCTCTGTCTCCAACTCTTCGTCACCCTGATAGCCTGAACCCTGGTTGTAGATAGGTGTACCATCCTTCATCAGGAACGACTCGATGAAGTCCTTGCTCAAGCCCATACCGTTGCCACCAGCCTGACGGCCAGTCTCGTGAGTAAGGATACCAGTCTCGTAGAAGCGAACCATGATAGCCTCCTTGTTGTCAGCAAGGTCTTCCTGAACAAACTGGTTGGCATAGCTGAGTGGATAACCCTCGTAAGACTTGGTGCCGGCACCGGCGTCAGTACCCTTTACGATGGCATATTTGCCGCTGTTGATGATTTCATCGGTCAGCTCCTTAGCCTTTGTAATGAGGCCTTCAGCTGTCAAACCCTCAGAACCAGTCTCCTTGTGATACTTCATATAAGTACCGTAGTAGAGGCATACACGAGCCAGCTGGGTGCGGGCTGCATCCTTGTGCAGACGGCCCTTCTCGGCCATTGTCTTCTCTGGGAGCCACTTAATGGCAAACTCCAAGTCTTCGATGATCTTATTCAATACGAAGTTGCGTGGGTCACGGCCCTTGAAGAGCTCTGCATCATCGCCCGTCTGGAGGTCACTCTCATACCAAGGCACATCACCGAAATTACGGATCTTGCTATAGTAATCCTGTGCTCTGAAGAAACGGATTTCTGCCACATACTTGTTGATGTCGGCCTCAGAGCCAGAAGCTGTATGATAGCGCTTCATGAAGTAGTTGCAGCTGCGCACGTTGCCCCAGCCCCAGCCACCGTCTGATGTAGGAACGGTGTAATTGTTGAACAGATAACCACTAGGGCTATTGGTTACAAAGTTATCACTCTCGCCATCAAGAGTAGATGAAGGACCTGCCAGCATGTTGCTGTAGATACCATTGGCGTACATCTTGAGGTCGTTGGCACTCTTCCAGTATGACTTATCTGTAAATGAGTCCATTGGGCTCAAGTCGGTATAGTTGCAAGATGCAAGTGTCATACCAGCCATCATACTCAAAATGAATATATTTTTAATTTTCATTGTCTGTCTATTTAAGTATTAATAATACACACTTTACGATTCTCGAACATTAGAATGATAAGTTCATACCTACAGAGATCTTCTTGTTGATAGGGTAAGTCATGTTACCAAGTGTCTCTGGGTCAGCGAACTTCACCTTCATAGGAGTGAATGTAAGGAGGTTTTCACCCTGTACAAATACTCTGAGGCGAGCAATGCCCACCTGCTTCAGCAAGTGTGAAGGGATAGAGTAACCTAATGTCACATTCTTCAAACGCAGGTATGCTGCATTGAGCATGTAGCGAGAAGAGGTGTTGTGGTTAGCACCATTTACACTGTAGTGATGGAGTTTTGGGAAGTAAGCACCACGGTTGTCCTCTGTCCAGTAGTCGAGAGATGTGGTCTGTGGAGTACACCACTCATTAGTGAAGCCCCAGAATGATGGACCACCCCAACCACCGAAGTAGTCGCGCTTGCCGATACCCTGCCAAAACATCTCGAAGTCGAAGCCCTTGTAGTCGGCACCTGCTGTGATACCGTATGCATAGCGAGGAGTTGAGTTACCGAGAATCTTGCGGTCGCCTGGCTTATCTACTGTACCTTCACCCCAGGTTACCTTCTTGTCACCATCGAGGTCTTCAAACTTCACGTCACCTGCACTCCAGTGGCCGCCGTCGATAGCCTTCTGATCCCAGCTGGCTGCTTCCTCGTCGCTCTGGAAGAGTCCGTTAGATACAAAACCCCAGATTTCGCCCAGCTTCTCGCCCACGTAGTGGTCGCCGATGAGGCGTGCGTCGTTAGAATACTTGGTGATTTCAGACTGGTAGTCAGACAATACACCCTTGATGTGGTAGCCCAAACCGCACTTCAATCGGTCGCTCCACTCTACAGAGATTTCCCAACCGGTGGTCTTCATGTTGGCTGCGTTGCTTCTTGGCACGCCTGTACCGAGCACTGAAGGCAGGGTAGCACCCTTGGTCAACATATCCTTTGTATCACGGCGATACCAGTCGAAAGATGCACTCAGTCGGTTGTTGAGCCATGTGCCATCAATACCGATATCAAACTGGTTAACAGTCTCCCATGTAAATGAGCTACTTACCAAGCCAGGAGCATAAACTGCTACAGGACGTGTGCCGCCCAGCAATACGCCAGCCTTTGTGCTCAAACCGTAGGTAGCCAGGTAAGGGAAATTACCAGATACGTTCTGGTTACCCAGAGAACCGTAAGATGCACGAATCTTCAAGTTTTCCCACCAGCTGCGCAATGGCTCGAAGAACTTCTCCTCTGATACACGCCAAGCTACAGAGCCTGAAGGGAAGAACGCATAGCGGTTGCCCTTGGCAAACTTAGAAGAACCATCCTCACGGCCGTTGAACTCGAAGAGGTACTTGCCCATGTAGTCGTAGTTCAGGCGGAAGAAGAGACCGTTGGTTGACCACATGCTTTCGCTACCGCTGGTAGAGATATCACCGTAAGCGAGGTTGATCTGTGGAGTATCGTTGTCGATGAGGTTCTTGCGGCCCACCCAGTGATACTTGTTGTGCTTCTTCTCCTGGTTGTAACCCACGAGCACCTTGAAGTTATGCTTCTCTGCCAATGACAGTGAGTACTCTGCGAAGGCATTGAATGCCTGATAGTAGTCATCGTAGTTAGATACGGTGATACTGCTTGGGTTGGTCCAAGGATAGTAGTTCTCTGTACCAGGAACGGCTGTATAGTCGTAGAAGTTGCGTACGTGCTCGTTAGAGTTTCTGCCGTAGAAGTTCCATGTATAGTCGGCGTTGATCACGAGACCCTTGATAGGAGTGATGCGTACGGCACCTGTCATCCACAAGTCGTTCTGGCGATACTTGGCGTTACCACCCTGCTCCATGATGGCGATAGGGTTGGTGTAGCTACCCTGACCTGCATAGTGGCCATCAGGATGCTTCACTGGCATCAGTGGGCTCAAGTCGTTCTTCATCATACCTGAGTATGCGCTCAGTCCAGAGTAAGCGGTAGGGTTCATCGCTGTGGTACCACCGGTAGGGTGGAGCTCTGATGTATAGGTATGTGAAATCTTGGCACTTACGTTCAGCCACTTAGTGATGTTGGAAGAGATGTTTACGTTAGCGTTGTACTTCTTATACTTATCGTCGCCAGCGGTAAGGATACCCTTCTGGTTGTTCATGGCGATAGATGCATAGTAGGTAGTACGGTCGTTACCACCGCTGATGTTGGCATTGTAGATCTGAGAGAATGAAGTCTTGTAAAGCTCATTCCACCAGTCGGTATTGCCGCAGTAGCCATACTTTGCCTTGTCGTATGCCTCGTCGAAGAATACTGGGTCCTTGTGGGTTCCGTTGAAGTATGCTTCTGTATATTTATAAACCTGATCCTTGAAGTATCGGCCGGAACCACCGTCGTTCTTGTTAGCCTCGTCCATCATCTTGAGGTACTGCATAGAGTTAACGTTGTGGTATGACTTGGCAGGGCTCTGCCAGTAACCTGTGGCGTTGAAGGAGATGTTAGGCTTGTCGCTCTTGCGACCCTTCTTGGTAGTAATGAGGATTACACCGTATGCTGCGCGCGCACCGTAGATGGCTGCAGAAGAGGCATCTTTCAATACAGAGATAGACTCCACGTCGTCTGGATTCACGAGGTTGGCATCCATCTGCACATTATCAACCAATACCAATGGGCTACCGCCGTTCAACGACGTGTTACCACGGATATTGTAGCTAGAGCTGGCACCAGGGGCACCACCACTGTTCATGGATACGTTGAGGTTAGGAACAACACCCTGGAGACCCTGACCGATGTTGGTAATAGGGCGGTTTTCCAAAACCTTACCATCTACGTTGGCAACAGCACCAGAGAGGTTTGCCTTCTTCTGTGTACCGTAACCTACTACAACGACTTCTTCAAGGCCTTGAGTATCTTCTTGTAGTGTAACATTGAGGCTTCTTCCGTCCCACTTGATTTCGCTGTTTACGAAACCGATGTAGGAAACAACGATGGTTGTACCCTTAGTTACACCCTGGAGTGTGAACGCTCCGTCCAAATCGGTAACTGTAGCATTCTTCGTGCCTTTCACTGATACTGACGCACCAATAATAGGTTCACCGGTAGCATCCTTTACCACACCTTTGCATGCTGCACCCTGTTGTGCAACCATAGTTGCTCCGAATGTGCTTGAGCTAGGAACAGTACTCGCATTGGCGGCACCTACTAAAATCGTAGATAGTAATAGGGTCATGCCAAACTGACTTCTTTTGTTCATAATTGTTTGGTTTTAAATGTTATTTTTAATTATATAGGATGAATATTTTCATTCTAATGAATAGTTAGCTATTATCTACGTTGCAGTTTTAAAAACTACGCCATAGTTATTTAAAAACGTTATTAACGATGCCTTGTTTATGTTATACACTTAGGTCATTTATTATTTTCGGTTGCAAATATATGGCTTTTTTATTAAACTTGGATATTTTTGATAGTTAATAAAAATTAAATGGGGTAAAAAAGGATATAATTTGGTGTTAAGCAGGCAAGAAGGCTTATCGGGATATCAAGAACTCTATTGATACAGCGAAAAATCAGGGTAAGGAAGAAGGTCTTGCCGAGGGCATTGAAATAGGTAAGAAAGAGGCCAGAAAAGAAGGAAGAAAAGAAGGAAGAATTGAAGCTAACACTGAAACAGCTCAGCGTTTGCTGGCTATGGGACTTTCTGTCGAACAAGTAGCCGAGGCTACTCAGCTGCCTTTGGATATCATTGAAAAACTGAGTAAATCTTAATAGTTTGCTCCCGCTAGGCGCTTGCTCCCGTCAGGATGCCTGGTGGGAGATATTCTTTTGATGCCTGTTGAGAGACTTTCTTT
>ERZ1023853.248-NODE-248-length-13431-cov-10.972039_pt1 | contig 13431 bp, 9 predicted proteins | sample MGYA00380386_ERZ1023853 | MGnify/ENA primary metagenome ERZ1023853 (study PRJEB33179, sample SAMN07449009) | human gut metagenome | biome: Human-gut; feature: Human associated habitat; material: Faeces | host: Homo sapiens | place: India: Bhopal | collected...
ATAATGTAATGAGTAAGATTGGGGATATTTGTCTTTCGGAAGGAAGAGTTGAGGATAATGTAGTGAGGGGGCGTTTTGCTCCTTCGCCAACTGGACGCATGCACCTTGGTAATGTGTTTGCGGCGTTGTTGTCATGGCTGTCTGCCAAGTCGCAGGGCGGAAAGTGGCTGCTTCGTATTGAGGATATCGACCCGCAGCGGTCGCATCGCGAGTATGCAGAACTGATAATGGACGACCTGCGATGGCTCGGACTGGAGTGGGACGAGGGTCCTTTCTGGCAAAGCGAGCGCGGCGACATTTACGAACATTATCTGAAGGTGCTTGCCGATAAGGGTATGACTTATCCTTGCTATTGCACCCGTGCTGACATCCTCGCCACACAGGCACCGCATGAGAGCGACGGACGAGTTGTTTATAAGGGCACGTGCCGCAATCTGCCGCCCGACTCGCGACGCGGACCTGCCGCCATTCGTATGCGAGTGCCGGAGGAGGGGGAGGGCATTGTGACGTTCACGGACGGGCATTACGGACCGCATACCGTCGACCTCACCTTGCAATGTGGCGACTTCATCGTGCGTCGCAAGGACGGGGCATGGGCTTATCAGCTTGCCGTGGTGGTGGACGATGCCTTGATGGGCGTGACGGAGGTGGTGCGTGGACGCGACCTGCTTCTTTCGTCGCCGCAGCAGATTTATCTCGCCGGTCAGCTTGGCTTCCGTTCGCCTCGCTTCATCCATCATCCGCTGCTCTGCAACGAAGCCGGACAGCGACTTTCCAAGCGCGACCGCAGTCTGGACATGGCAGCGCTGCGTGAGCGTTATGCCCCGGAAGATATAGTCGGAATGCTTGCCCGTGCCGCAGGATTGCAAGCCACGGACGCGCCGATAACTGCCGCAGACCTCCTTCCCGCCTTCTCCTGGAAGAAGATAGGAACGGCGGACCTGACGTTCTAAGTTGTAGGAATAATAGGCTAAAAGGCAGGTTTTTGTTATCTAAAGTGGTAAAATCCGCCTCTTTTATTTGTCCGTATGGATTAATTGCAGTAATTTTGCACATAGCAAAAACTATGTGCAACGTAGTTGGCACTATATATATATTAATAAGGTACAAAGAACAAACGCAGGTCATTATTCGTTATGTCAATATCAAAGACTCGACAAAAACTCGTTGACGTGGCAAGGCAGCTCTTCGCCAAGAACGGCATTGCCAACACCACGATGAACGACATCGCCGTGGCATCCGGAAAGGGTCGCCGTACGCTCTACACTTACTTCAACAGGAAGGAGGACGTGTATTCGGCTGTCATTGAGTCGGAGCTTGAGCGTCTTTCGGACAAGCTCGATGAGGTGGCGGCTATGAAGATGCGCCCGCAGGACAAGATTATAGAGCTTATCTACACCCACCTGAGCATGATACGCGAGACTGTGGTGCGTAACGGCAATCTTCGCGCCGAATTCTTCCGCAATATCTGGATGGTGGAGAAGGTGCGTAAGAAGTTTGACGAGGACGAGATTTCGATATTCCGCAAGGTGTATGCCGACGGAAAGGCGGACGGTGAGTTCGACATTGACGACATCGACCTCGTTGCCGATATCACCCACTATTGTATTAAAGGACTTGAGGTGCCGTTCATTTACGGTCGTCTCGGACACGGCATGACAGAGGAGGCGAGCAAGCCTCTTGTGGCTAAGGTGGTGTACGGCGCCTTGGGCAAACGCATTAATAATTAATTTTTTTTAAATAAACAAGAAAATGGGATTACTTACAGGTAAGACTGCCATCGTAACAGGTGCAGCCCGCGGCATTGGTAAAGCTGTCGCTATGAAATTTGCGTCTGAGGGCGCTAATATCGCATTCACAGACCTCGTCCTCAATGACGAAATGGCCGCAGGACTCGAGGCTACTCGCAAGGAGATTGAGGCTCTCGGCGTAACATGCCGCGCTTACGCTGGCAATGCTGCCGACTTCGAGGAAACAGAGAAGACCGTTAAGCAGATACATGCTGACTTCGGTAGCATCGACATCCTCGTCAACAACGCCGGTATCACCAAGGACGGCCTTATGCTCCGTATGAGCGAGGCTCAGTGGGATGCTGTTCTGAACGTAAACCTCAAGTCAGCGTTCAACTTCATCCACGCTTGCGCTCCCGTAATGCTTCGTCAGCGCAGCGGTTCCATCATCAACATGGCTTCTGTAGTCGGTGTACACGGCAACGCTGGTCAGTGCAACTATGCCGCTTCTAAGGCTGGTATGATCGCTCTCGCCAAGTCTATCGCCCAGGAGCTTGGTCCTAAGGGCGTACGTGCCAACGCTGTAGCTCCCGGCTTCATCGAGACAGCCATGACAGCTCAGCTTCCTGAGGACATCCGCAAGGACTGGATGAAGAAGATTCCTCTCCGTCGCGGTGGTCAGACAGAGGACATCGCCAATGTCTGCCTCTTCCTCGCTTCTGAATTGTCAAGCTACGTAAGCGGTCAGGTTATCCAGATCGACGGTGGCATGAACATGTAATGCTCCGTAACGGAAACTTTTAAGATAATACGCCCTGAGAGGACAAAAGCAAGGATCGGACCGACTCTTCCTTTTGCCTTCCCAGGGCGTTTTGGCTTATTACGCCAACCAAAGACATCATACACCCCAAGAAATTCATATATCTAACAAACAACACTCTAAAGATGCAAGTAGTCTACGAAGACAATCATATCATCATCGTCAACAAGGCAAGTGGCGAGATAGTACAAGGCGACAAGACCGGTGACAAGCCGCTCTCCGACATCGTGAAGGAATACATAAAGGTGAAGTACGCTAAGCCGGGCAACGTATTCCTTGGCGTGGTGCATCGTCTTGACCGTCCCGTAGGCGGACTCGTTGTCTTTGCCCGCACATCCAAAGCCCTTTCGCGTCTGAACGAGATGTTCCGCACGGGCGACGTGCACAAGACCTACTGGGCTGTTGTCAAGAAACACTCCATTCCCGAGGAGGGCACACTCACCAACTGGCTCGTCCGCAACGAGAAGCAGAATAAGAGTTATGCTTACGACAAGGAGTGCCCCGGTGCCAAGAAAGCCATCCTGAAATACCGTCTGCGTGCCGAGTCGGACAACTATATGCTCCTTGAGGTGACTCTCCTCACCGGTCGTCATCACCAGATACGCTGCCAGCTTGCCCACATGGGCTGCCCCATAAAGGGCGACCTGAAGTACGGAGCGCCGCGCAGCAATCCCGACGGAAGCATCTCGCTGCTCTCGCGCCGCGTAGAATTTGTTCATCCTGTATCGAAAGAACCCATCTGCGTGGAGGCCCCCGTGCCCAACGACCGTCTGTGGCAAGACCTCGCACGCTGACCCTGCCGCTATGTAATATAGCACGCCCCTCTTAAAACCAATCATAACAACACTATCGGATGAAGCCTGTATTAAAGAAAAGTCTTAAGGTGTTAGCGGCGCTAATAGCCTTGCCGCCAACCCTTCTTCTCATACTCTCCATACTGCTATACGTGCCCGCCGTGCAGAACTGGGCTGTAAAGCATGTGGCAGCCTATGCTTCTGACGCCATGGACATGAACGTCAGCGTGGAACGTGTGCGCCTACGTTTCCCGCTCGACCTTGGTGTGTACGGCTTCCTTGCCACACAGCCCAACGACTCGCTCAAGGGCGTGACCGACACCATCGCCGATGCACGCCTTCTTGTGGCTGGCGTTAAGCTCATGCCGCTCTTCGATAAGCGGGTTGACGTGAAGCGCGTGGAACTGCTGGACGCCAAGATCAATACGGCACAGTTCGTACCTGCCGCCCGTGTTAGCGGTAGGGTGGGGAGCTTGCGCCTCTGTCCCAGTACTGTAAGGCTTTCCGATTCTGATGTGTCTCTCAGCACGCTGCGTCTTTCTCGTGCCGACATTGACGTATGCCTTAGCGACACCGTCCCCGAAGACACCACGCAGAGCGAAAACGTATGGCGCATAGCCCTCCAACGGTTGCATGCCGACCATTCCAACGTCACGGTGCACATGCCGGGCGACACGCTGCAAGTGGCTGTCGGACTTGGACGTACGGACGTTACCTCCGTACTTGTCGACCTTGCCAAGAACCAGTATCAGGTGGGTTCGCTCGACTGGCGTGAAGGATCCTTCGCCTATGACAACAACTTTGAGAGTCCGCAGAAAGGCGGACTCGACTATAATCATATTGCACTCTCGCCGTTGGCATTGCACATCGACTCTCTCTTCTATTCCGACGCAGGACTGAAGATGAGGCTGCGCCGCTGTGCCTTTAAGGAGAAATGCGGCCTTGTGGTGAACGAGATTTCGGGAGCGTTGTCTCTCGATTCCGTCCACGTAAAGCTGCCGTCGCTCTTGCTGCGCACGCCCCATTCGCGCCTGTCAGCTAACATCGACTTCGACTTCAATACGTTTGCCGAGAAAAATCCCGGTCGTCTGAAGGCTAAGATGTATGGCTCCTTCGGCAAGCCCGACCTTCAGCTTTTCCTTGGTTTTATGCCTAAGAACTTCCTTAGGCAGTGGCCGTCGTCACCTCTCTCCATTGAGGGATCGGTTGACGGCAATATGCAGGCAATGAAGATAGACGCCCTGAAGGTATCGTTGCCCGGTGCCTTCTCGCTTATGGCAAGCGGAAAGATGCAGAATCTTACGGACATCAAGCGTCTGCACGCCGCCATCACCGCAGATGCCCATACCGACGACATCTCCTTCGTCACCGCACTCCTCGACCCCTCGCTTTCTCGTTCGTTCCGCATTCCGCGTGGCATATCCCTGAAGGGAAATTTCCATGCAGACGGCCCACGCTATGCCGCTGATTTCACGGCTTCGCAGGGTGGAGGCAGCGTCAAGGGCGACGCCCGCTTCGATATGAAGGGCTATGCTTATCGTGCACGCCTGACTGCAAACTCGTTGCGCCTCGCCAACTTCCTTCCTGACCTTGCCGTTGAGCCTTTCACCGGCGAGCTTACAGCGGAAGGAGCCGGACTCGACTTCCTCTCGCGCCGTACGTGGATGGAAGCCAAGGGACGCATACGCCATTTCAGCTATTCCGGTTACGACCTTTCCAATATGAAGCTTGATGCCACCGTACGTGACGGTGTGGGCAAGGCTGTCCTCGACAGTCGCAATCCGCTCCTCAACGGCATCATCGACCTGCGCACGCTTATCAGCAACCGCCGCTTGGACGCAAGGCTTGCCTGCGACCTCCTCAATGCCGACTTCTATAAGATAGGTCTTACGAAGCGTCCTCTCTCCGCATCGCTCATTGCCGACGTCGAGCTTAACAGCAATCTTAAGAACGACCATTCTGCACGCGGCGTTATCGGCAACATCGTCGTGCGCGATTCTGCCCGTGCTTACCGACCGGAGAGCATTTCGCTGAACATCTTCACCCGTCCTGACTCCACCCATGCCGCCGTAACCTGCGGCGACTTTGCCTTGAAGATGGACGGACACGGAGCCATAGAGCACATCATCGACTGTCTTACACGCACCAACGACGAAGCCATGAAGCAGCAGAAAGAACGATACATCAATCAGTTGCGTCTGCGCGAACGTCTGCCGCAACTCTCGTTCTATCTGGACGCAGGAAAGGAGAACGTCTTCTCCCGTACCATACGTCATTTCGGTTACGACTATCAGAACGCCTTTGTCGACATGTCGCTCTCGCCTCAGCGTGGCATCAACGGTTCCGTTCGTCTCGACTCGTTGATAGCTTCCGGCATTCAGCTCGACACCGTACGCCTCTCTTTCAGTTCCGACTCCGTGAAGACGCTGTTCGAGGGACAGGTGCGCAATAACCGCCATAATCCGCAGTATGTGTTCGACGCCCGCTTCCGTGGAGCCTTCCACGAGCAGTCGCTCTATCTCGGCACGCGTGTCTTCGACGCCCGCAACCGACTCGGAGTGGCTTTAGGACTCAGAGCGCAGATGGAGCATAACGGCGTGCGCCTCACGCTCGGCGGCATCGACCCCGTGCTCGGATATAAGGAATTTAAGGTTAACAAGGGCAACTATATCTTCTTCGGCGACGACCAACGCCTGTCTGCCGACATGAAGCTGAGCGCCGACGACGGCATGGGTGTGAAGATTTATTCCAACGACAGCACTGAAGCCCTTCAGGACATCACCGTGGGTCTGACCCGCTTCGACCTTGCCAAGGTGCTGTCCGTCGTGCCCTACGCCCCGAACATCTCCGGAGTGATGAACGGCGACTTCCACGTCGTCAACAATCCCGGCGGTGACTTTACCGTATCGTCTTCCGTCAGCGTGGCGAAGATGTCATACGAGGGCTGTCCTATAGGCAACATCTCGTCCGAGTTCGTGTATATGCCTAAGGACGGCGGCCTCGAACACTGTGTTGACGGCACGCTCTCCATGGACGGCAACGAGGTGTGTACGCTCAACGGTACGTACGACTCGCGTGGTGAGGGAATGCTCAACGCTCACATGGATATGTCGCGCACGCCGCTCAATCTCATGAACGGATTCATCCCCGACCGCATTATCGGTTTCAAGGGATATGCCCAGGGCAACGTCACCATAAAGGGAACGCTCTCCCGTCCGCAAGTCAACGGTGAGGTGTTCTTCGATTCTGCCTACGTTGTCAGCGAACCATACGGCGTGCAGATGAGGCTCTGTGACGATCCCGTCACCATCACCGACAGCCATCTGCAGTTCGAGAATTTCCAGATGTTCGCCACCAACGGCAGTCCGCTCACCCTATACGGATCATTCGACTTTGCCGACATGGACGCCATGCGACTCAACCTGCGCATGCGTGCTTCCAACTACCTTCTCATCAACTCGAAGGAGACAGCACGAAGCGAGGCTTACGGCAAGGCTTACGTCAACTTCCTCGGAGCCGTCAACGGTCGGCTTGACGCCCTGCGTATGCGAGGTCGTCTGGACGTGCTCGGCTCTACGGACATCACGTACATCCTGCGCGACTCGCCACTCTCTTCGGACAACCGCCTCGAAGGACTTGTCACGTTCGTCGACTTCCGCCGACCGGAGCAGACCACCGTGCAGCGTCCGCCCATCAACGGACTCAACATGGACCTCACCGTCAGCATCGACGAAGGAGCGCACGTGCTTTGTGCGCTTAACACCGACAAGTCTAACTACGTTGACATCATCGGTGGCGGCGACCTGCGCATGCTCTACGACGCTTCCGACGGGCTGAGCCTTTACGGACGCTATACGATAGGCAGCGGCGAGATGAAGTATTCGCTGCCCGTCATCCCGCTCAAGACGTTCAACATCAATGAGGGAGGATACGTTGAGTTCTTCGGCGACCCGATGAACCCGCGCCTTAACATCACCGCTACGGAGAGCACCAAGGCCACGGTCACAACGGACGGAGGTTCAGGGCGTAGCGTGGCGTTCGAGTGTGGTGTGGAACTCACGAAGACGCTTAACGATATGGGTCTGCAGTTTATCATCGACGCCCCTGACGACCAGCAGATTCATAATGAGCTGATGACAATGTCGGCGGAGAACCGCGGAAAGATAGCCGTGACGATGCTCACCACGGGCATGTATCTCTCCGACGGCAATCCCAACTCGCTCTCCGTGAACAGCGCCCTCAGCGCCTTCCTCAACTCGCAGATCAATGCCATATCGGGCAACGCCCTGCGCACCCTCGACCTCTCCTTCGGCATGGACAACACCATGCTCGGATCCGGTCAGATGCATACAGACTATTCCTTCAAGTTCGCCAAGCGATTCTGGAACAACCGTCTGCGCATCGTCATCGGCGGCAAGGTGTCGAGTGGAGCAGAGGTGGAGAACCAGAACGAGACGTTCTTCGACAACGTCACCTTCGAGTATCGCCTCTCGGCTAACTCAAACAAGTATCTGAAGTTCTTTTACGACCGCGACTCCTATGACTGGCTCGAGGGCTACGTAGAGCAGTTCGGCGCTGGTTTTATGTGGCGCCGCAAGCTCCAGCACTTCAAGGACATCTTCCGCTTCAAGAAGGAGAAGAGCATCATCGACATGTTCCCCGTCGACACCACAAAGCAGAAACGACCTGCCACAGAAGTAAAATAATAATAAAGGAAAGACGATGAAACCATACAAGTATATATTTGCCATACTCGCACTTACGCTCCTTGCAGCCTGCTCCACCACCACCTCGGTGCCGGAGGACGACCAGCTGTTCATCGGACTCAAGACCACCAAGTATGTCGACTATGAACCATCCGACCACTTCAATGCCACACGTGAGGAGGTGGAGGCAGCCCTTGCCACCGAACCCAACGGCGCCTTCTTCGGCAGCAGCTCCATACGTCTGCTGCCATACCGCCTGTGGATATATAATGCCTTCTACGATTCGGACACACGCTTCTCCAAGTGGGTAAGGAAGACGTTCGGCAAGGCTCCGGTGCTTATGAGTGGCGTCAATCCGAGGCTTCGTGCACAGGTGGCCACCGAACTGCTGCGTTCGCACGGCTATTTCAGCGGCTACGTAGGCTATGATGTCCTCACGCAGAACAATCCCAAGAAGGCGAAGGTGGCTTACACCGTCAATCTCGGCGAGCTGCATACCATAGACACGCTCGACTACGTCAACTTCCCCAAAACGGCGCAGGCGCTTATCGACTCCACCCGTACCGAGGCGCTGGTCAGAAACGGCTCGCCCTTCAACGTATCCACCCTTGACGCCGAGCGCACCCGTGTGTCGACGTTGCTCCGCAACAACGGCTACTTCTATTATCAGCCTGATTATGCCACGTATCTTGCCGACACCATTGCAGAGCCGGGTAGGGCACAGCTACGTCTGCATTATGCCGACAGCCTGCCCTCGCTCGTATCGCGCCAGTGGTATGTGGGACGCATCAACTTAGAGATGCGCCGCTCTGCCATGCAGGAGCTTACTGACACCGTGCGCCGCCGCAACTACACGATGATCTATTCCGGCAAGCGTCCGCCCATACGCCGCTCCGCCATCACACGCGACCTCAAACTGCGTCCGCGCCAGCTCTACAGCTATGCCAATTACCAGCAGTCCATCAATACGCTCACCGCCAAGGGACTCTTCTCACGAGTTGACCTCTCCTTTGCGCCGCGCGACACCACCCCCACCTGCGACACCCTCGATATGACCATCAACTGCGTCTTCGACAAACCCTATGACATCTACCTCGAAACCAACGTCGTGGGCAAGACCACGGGACGCGTCGGACCGGGCGTCATCCTCGGTCTTACCAAGCGCAATGCCTTTCGAGGAGGCGAGAAGTTGTCCGTAAACCTGAAGGGATCATACGAATGGCAGACCGGACACCGTGCTGATGGCACCAGCTCAAAGTTTAATTCGTACGAGTATGGTGCCGACGTAAACGTAGAGATACCGCGTCTGCTGTTCATCGACCGCTTCCTTAGCAAGATGCGTCACAAGCGTCGCCGTCAGGGTAAGGTGGTCAAGCCGTACTATTCCACCCCCAACACCCTCTTCAAGGCTTCCAGCAGCGTGCTCAACCGTTCCGGCTTCTTCAAGCGCCACATCGTCTCCGGCGAGCTTACCTACACCGTCCAGCCCAACGCCACCACGATGCACCAGTTCTCGCCGCTCATCCTCCAGTATGAGTATATGCGTGACCAGACCGACGCCTTCAAGGAAATCCTGAAGCAGAGTCCGTACCTCACCGTGTCGATGGCAGACCAGTTCGTGCCCAAGATGCGCTATACGTTCACGCTCCAGTCGCCCTCGTCATACCGCAATCCCATCTATTGGCAGACCACGGTCAGTGAGGCGTCCAACATCCTCTCCCTTGGCTATATGGCTGCGGGACGTAAGTGGAGCGAGAAGGGCAAGAATATGTTTAAGAATCCCTATGCACAGTTCGTGAAGATAGAGACAGACCTGCGCAAGACATGGCAGGTGGCAGACCACGCCCAGCTCGTGGCGCACATCAATGGCGGCATCATCTGGTCGTACGGCAACTCCCAGAGTTCGCCTTACAGCGAGCAGTTCTATGTGGGCGGTGCCAACAGCATCCGTGCCTTCAATGTGCGCAGCATCGGACCGGGCCGCTATTACACCAATCAGTCACGCCTTTCCTATCTGGACCAGACGGGCGACATAAAGCTGCAAGCCAATGTGGAGTTTCGTCCGCGCATCTTCGGCAATCTCTACGGAGCCGTCTTCCTCGATGCCGGCAACGTGTGGGCGATGCGTGACGACGGCTATCGTGCAGGATCAAAGTTTAACATAAAGAACATATTCAAGGAAACGGCGTTAGGCACGGGCATCGGCGTGCGTTACGACCTCGACTTCTTCGTGCTGCGTCTCGACTGGGGCATCGGTCTACATCTCCCCTACAAGAGCGGTTTCTATAATATGCCAAGCTTCGGCGACTCGCAGAGTCTGCATTTCGCCATCGGCTATCCGTTCTGACCCTCCCCTTATACAAACAAAGCAAAACAGGCTGTTACTCTTTGCGAAGTAACAGCCTGTTTTGCTTTCATTTTCTATTCGTTTTTTAGAACATCTTCTCAGGATAAACGCCGTCGTCGGCAAGCTTCTGGAACTTAGCCACTACGTCCGGACGATCCTCAGGATATGTCACGCCGAACCACTTGCTTGTGGTGTCGAGCACCTCGCATGTAGCAGTGCCGTCGTGGATGAGCTTGTCCACCATCAATGGGATGAAGAACTCGCTCTTGAGGTTCTCCATGTTCTTCGGGTCAGAGAGAAACTCCTTGAAGTAAGCCTCGCTGTGCTGGAAGTAGTCAGGAGTGAAGCCCCAGAAGTTCATCGATACCGGAGTGGTGTCAGGGATAGCCACCCATGTCTCGCCGTCGTCAGCCAGATACTTCACCACGCCGTCGAAGCGCTGAATCTTGGTGCGCTCCACGACAGAAGTAAGGTGGTGGTGCTCGTCGTTCTCGCATACGCCACGGCTTACTGTGCCGCTCTCAGAAAGCGTGTTGCCGACGCGGAATCCCACCATGGCATACTTGCCGGTTGATCCCTCAGGCAGCTCGCTGAGCCACTTGCCCATCACGCGGAATGCGTCACGATCGTAGAAGTCGTCGCAGTTGAGCACGGCGAAAGGCTCGTTGATAACCTTGGCGCCCATCATGAGAGCGTGGTTCGTACCCCAAGGCTTTGTGCGTCCCTCCGGGCATGTGAATCCTTCGGGAAGAGCGTCGATGCTCTGGAACACCAGCTCGCACGGGATGTGACCCTCATACTTAGAGAGCACGATACGACGGAAGTCGTCCTCAAAGTCCTTGCGGATTACGAAGACCAGCTTGCCGAAGCCAGCGTTGATGGCGTCGTAGATGCTGTAGTCCATGATGGTCTCGCCGTGAGGGCCGAGCTCGTCCAGCTGCTTGAGGCCGCCGTAACGGCTGCCCATTCCTGCTGCGAGGAGGAAAAGTGTTGGTTTCATATTTATTGATTTTTGTTTATATGATTATAAAGATATACAAAAGTAACAAATATCAGCGTAATAATAGAAGTTTTGCCGTAAAAAATACTATCATTGCTCCTCTATTATATTATCATTTTCAACAGGGGGCAAATAATCGCTTGCCTTGGCTGGCGAAATAACCTTGTGGCCGAGTTTTGATTCCAATTGAGTGCGGGCGGCTTTTGCCACACTGCCACCATCCTTAGCCACATGCTTCTGTTGGTTAAAGCCCTGAGGATTGCGCTGTTTAGACAGTTCTGTGGCAGATGCCTCAGCAAGCATATTGAGCGCAATCTCCATATTGGTCATATTGTCGCGAAGACTTTCTTTCTTCAGACCCTTGAATTGTTTGTATTGCTTGGTGCTCATTCCGCTCCATTCACGAGTGATGATGTCGGTAAGAGATGCATACTGCATGCCTTGCTGAACGCCTGTTCTTGCCCATTCGTCTGTTAGTTCTTTTCTTATCTCAATAGACTTGATGCGCTGGTTTATCCATGCGTCAGAATATCCCAATCGCTTATAATCCATCACAGCCTGGTCGATGCTTTTCTCCGGGTCTTGCATCTGCTCCAATCGTGTGCTCGCCACTTGTGCCATCCACCGTTTGAAAGGCTCCGCTTTGGGAGAAGGAACGGACTGTATAAGACGGAACAGTTGCTCTGTATCAGCTACGTCCGTCAGGCGGAGCTTGCCGTCGGCTGCACGCAATTTCAAACCGTGACAATTTGTCACGGTTTCATTTCCTTCTTGTTTCAGTCTTTGTTTTAACTTCCTCCAATATGCTGTAGGGTCTTTGCTTTCGGTCAACACCGCACAAACATCCACTATAGAGAAATACCATTTCTCTTCTTTGTCGTCCCATACGGAACGTATCTTCTTTTCTTCAAATAATTGAAGGGCTTCTTTCTTTGTCATAAATAAAGCATATTATCTGATTATCAGGAATGTTATCAGCTCGAAATACCATGCGGCAATTCGCTGTATTTGCGAAGTATACTAATATAATCGTTTGTCGTTGTCATCGTCTTTCCATTTTGCTACGAATATACGATATTATCTTTTATAATACAAGTTTTTACGGATTTTTCTTGCAATAATCTCTGTTTTGTTTTCTTATCAAAAATATGTACTTCATGTCTTCCTGTCAAAAAACATGTACTTCATGTCTTCTTGTCTAAAAAACACGTCTTCATGTCTTGCCATGCAAATATCGTACAAAGAGTAAAAACATGTTACAAAATAAAAATTGATTATAGAGTTCCTGTTCGCTATTTTTACGGTGTTTTGCTGCGAAAACAGCACCCACACTTAACAATAAAGCCTCTTTTACAGCCCGATAGTGCCACTATCAAAGTGTAAAAGAGGCTTTATTGTATGCCAACAGCGACTGTATTGGAGTGTAAAAGTGGCTCTATAGCAGAGAAAAGTGGCTCGTTTGCGAGTCTGATTTCATTGTGTATCGTTAGAAAACCTCATAACGCACTGTGTATTAACGCTATAGCTACAAACGCTCAAAACTCAAGAATTTCGCACCAAAGATTTCTTCGTGCGCTCAGCTCATAGTATTGAGCATCAGAAATGCAAATATTGTGTCGGACGGCAAGGCGTCCGAATTAGGAATTATGAGTTTTGACAAAAACATAAAAAACACAAGGTTACGGATATGGTGTACGCGAGAGAGCTGTCCTTTAACAAAGTTTATACAAGAATGCAGATGTTGAAACAACTCTGCACCACCACTTGCCGTATGTTCGTCAACTATTTCGGCTCGTCATTGGCAAAGGCAGTAAGGGACGGGCTGATTGAGCAAAATCCATTCCTACAACTGTAGAAGTGGTTCTTAAAGAATGGATGGAGGCAGCAGGAATAACCAAGCATATAACCTATCACGTTGCGAGTCACAACAAAATCTTTTATTGATTGAATATCAACGAATTAAGTATTTAAAAGAATGTAACTGCTAACGATTTAGAAACGAGCTATATTCTTTTTCTTTCACAACTTTGCAAT
>ERZ1023853.256-NODE-256-length-13107-cov-9.187481_pt1 | contig 13107 bp, 16 predicted proteins | sample MGYA00380386_ERZ1023853 | MGnify/ENA primary metagenome ERZ1023853 (study PRJEB33179, sample SAMN07449009) | human gut metagenome | biome: Human-gut; feature: Human associated habitat; material: Faeces | host: Homo sapiens | place: India: Bhopal | collected...
GCTCGGGTGCTGTTTGCACAGCAAAACACCATAAAAACAGCTTTTTGATTCTCTATAATTGATTTTTATTTTGTAACATGTTTTTACTCTTTTGTACGATATTTGCATGGCGCAAAAGCGACTTTTTTGAGTGAAAAACGCCACTATTTTGTTTTACTTCACGAGCATTTTCGTTGTATTGTTGCCTTGCTTCACGATATTGATGCCCTTTTGCGGTACGTTCAGACGGCGACCATGTAGGTCGTAAATGCACTTAAAATGAGTTTTTTTTAGGACGATTAGTGTTAAATATTTGTATAAGTAAGTAGCTAACGGGCAAAAATCATTGCCGTTTGAATTAAAAATAATAATTTTGCAGTCTAAAAATACAATCATTTAAATAACAATCATTTAAATAAATATAAGAATTATGGGAAATCTTTTTGAAAGTCTCAAAGATTATTTCGAGAACACCCCTAATGATGTAATCGAGAATGATTGGAGAGAAATAGAATATCTCAATGAGATTGGCCCCGATGTCATTGAGTACGCCGAATTCGTTAGGGAGTATTTCGGTACAGCCATGTCATATTCCAATACCAAGGAGAAAGAGGAAACACACAGATATGACGTGTCTGTCAGCGCATGGGAGAATGGCATTGCAGCAGACGCAAAGTATTGTTTGGCAGCATAAGGCAATCATGGAAAAAGCAGCTTTTAAATTAGATAATTATCGTTTCACTAAGGCATCCTTGGACTTTAACATTCCGAACAATGCCGAGTTGAATATATCTTTCAGTCCTAAGGGAGTATTTCACACAAAGGAAGCACGCTATGAATTGGACTTTGACGTTATGGTAGGATGTACAGAGACTAACACGGAGGTTGTAAAGGTTTCGTGTGTGGCTTCGTTTTCATTTGGCGGTGGCATTACTATTGCCGACATTCCCGAATACTTCTACCCTAACAGTCTTGCCATCGTATTTCCATACGTCAGGGCTTTTGTAAGCACAATAACCTTGCAGGCTAATATGCAACCTGTAGTATTGCCTACAATCAACCTCATGGGGCTCACGGAGGAACTGAAAGAAAAGACAACCGTTATTGAATAGTTCGGAGAGTATGAAGACCACGGATATATACCAGACACTCGAAGACAGGCAGAACGATGAGGAGGTGGAAGACCACGGTCCGTATTTCTGTTCTGAGCGATATGCCAATGGCATTTTGAAAAGCGGCACAAAAGAACCGTGGTTGGGTGAGGGTTATTATTTCTGGGATACGAGAATAGCAGATGCCAGATGGTGGGGCGATACTGTTTACAGCCGAAAAGGGTATATCATTTGTAAAACGACCTACGATCAAAATTCACCCTTGCTCTACGATTTGGTGGGCGACATACGGCAGTTTGATGAGTTCATAGATTGTGCGGAACTTATAAAGAAAAAGCTGAATCTTAAGACTGTAAAGTTTCCTGTTGTACTCGCCTATATGAAAAAGGAAAATGTTGATTTCAACTATAAGGCAATAAGGGTTTGGCCTCACCCCAATACCTTTGAAAAAACACCCATTAGGTTTCCAGACGCTAAGGTGGTTTTGTGCAAGCCCGACAAGATACAAATATGTTTCTTCGATAAGACTTTACTTACAGAACCCTATCGTATTGTCGGGAAAAAGGCTTTTACTGCAAATCAGACTATATAATATAAACACGCCCTGATAAGTCAAATCACTTATCGGGGTTTTATTTCTTCCTGACAAACATAGTTAAAAAAATCTCGCATTCCGGTCTCACAGATGCTACTACAGCAAGTACTGGATAGCGAGTGGCAAGCAATGGGTATCGTCCAATTCTTTTCCGTCTTCCTTGGAGGTTTAAAAGAATTGTTGTAATTTTACGTCTGCATTTTTTTAGAGTTTACAGACAATAACAAAGAAGATGAATATTTTTACTAAGATAATTGCTGACGCTCTCTCGCTTCCTGAGCGCGGCGTGGAGAACACCCTGGAGTTGCTGGAAGAGAACTGCACCATTCCGTTTATCAGCCGTTACCGCAAGGAGCGGACGGGAGGACTGGACGAGGTGCAGGTGTCGGACATCGCCCTGATGAGGGAGAAGCTGATGGACATCGAGAAGCGCAAGCAGACCATCATAGCCACTATTGAGGACCTCGGAAAGATGACTGACGAGCTGCGCCGACGCATTGACCAGTGCTGGAATATGTCGGAGCTGGAGGACATCTATCTGCCTTACAAGCCCAAACGACGCACGAAGGCGGACATCGCTCGTCAGCAGGGACTGGAACCGCTGGCACAACTTATCCTCCTGCAGCGCGAGAACGACCCGGAGGGTAAGGCGGAACGCTTCGTCAAGGGTGACGTAAAGTCGGCGGCTGACGCCTTGCAGGGTGCCAAATATATCATAGCCGAAACCATCAATGAGGACGAAAAGGTCAGACGTGCCGTGCGCGGAGTGTTTAAGCGCGAGGCGGTCATCACGTCGAAGGTGGTGAAGACGAAGGCGGAAGAGGAAGGTGCGCAGAAATACAGCGACTACTTCGACTTCTCTGAGCCTCTGCGCCATTGCTCGTCGCACCGCCTGTTAGCTATGCGCCGTGGCGAGAAGGAGGGCTTTCTGCGCGTGAGCATCTCGGCTGACGACGACGTTTGCAAGGAGAAGGTAAGACGCCAGTATGTGCTGGGACGCGGAGAGTGCAGTCGACTGGTGGGTGAAGCTGCCGACGACGCCTTCAAGCGCCTGCTCAAGCCTTCCGTGGAGACGGAGTTTGCGCTCTCGAGCAAGCAGACAGCGGAGGCTGCTGCCATCAGCGTCTTTGCGGAGAACCTGCGTCAGCTGCTGCTGGCAGCTCCTCTCGGACAGAAGCGCGTGATGGGTGTTGACCCCGGATTCCGCACGGGATGTAAGGTGGTGTGTCTGGACAGTCAGGGCACCCTACTCCACTTCGAAGCCATCTATCCGCACCCGCCGAAGAACGAACGCGAGAAGGCGGCTCGTCAGGTGAGCGACATGGTGAAGCGTTACGACATTGAGGCCATTGCCGTGGGCAACGGTACGGCAAGCCGTGAGACATCGGCGTTCCTCAAGTCGATAGGACTGAATGAAAACATTAAGACTTTCGTGGTAAGCGAGGACGGCGCTTCGGTATACTCCGCTTCGGAGGCTGCACGTGAGGAGTTTCCTGACAAGGACGTCACAGTGCGCGGCGCAGTGTCGATAGGCAGACGTCTGATGGATCCGCTGGCGGAGCTTGTGAAGATTGACCCGAAGAGCATCGGCGTGGGACAGTACCAGCACGACGTGGACCAGGGCGAGCTGAAGAAGAGCCTGGACATGGTGGTGGAGTCGTGCGTCAACACGGTGGGCGTAAACCTCAACACGGCAAGCCGTCACCTGCTGATGTATGTGAGCGGTCTGAACGCCACAACGGCAAAGAACATCGTGGAATATCGCGAGAAGAACGGTGCGTTCCATTCGCGTGCAGAGCTGAAGAAGGTGCCGCGCCTCGGACCTGTGGCATTCGTGCAATGTGCCGGATTCCTCCGCATACCGGGCGCACGCAATCCGCTTGACGACAGCGCTGTGCATCCTGAGAGCTACGACATAGTGAAGCGCATGGCAGCAGACAAGGGTTGCACGGTACGAGAGCTGATAGACAACAAGGAGATGCAGAAGACCATCCGTCTGGACCAATACGTCAGCGACTCCGTGGGCATGCCAACGCTGACGGACATCATGGCGGAGCTGAAGCGCCCTGGACGCGACCCGCGACAGGAGGTGGAGGCTTTCGAGTTCGACCCGCGTGTGCATGAGGTGGCTGACCTGCAGGTGGGAATGCTCCTTCCCGGCATCGTCACCAACATAACGGCATTCGGCTGCTTCGTGGACGTTGGCGTACATCACGACGGTCTGGTGCACATCTCACAGCTCGCCGACCGCTACGTAAAGAACCCGAACGACGTGGTGAAGCTACACCAGCACGTGGTGGTGAGAGTGACGGAAGTGGATCAGCGCAGAGGCCGCATCTCGCTGTCGATGAAGGAATAAAATTCAAAATATTAAAGAAATGAAGAAGATATTATTTATTGTGCCTTTGCTTGCCATCCTTTTCATGGCATCGGCAATGACGGGATGCAGGTTCGCCAAGTCGTACGAGGACGGCGATACGGTGGCGGCGTCCGTGTTTGAGCCGGAGGACACCACCATAACAGCGGCGAAACGCAAACATGCTGCGGCAAAGGCTGCTGCCATCGTGAAGGACAGCGCCGACATCTATTACGTCGGAAGCGGATCGAACAGACAGTTCCTGCAACTCGTCTCCTTCCCTTCCAAGCGCGACACACTGGTGTACGGCAAGACCAGACACGTAAAAGTAAAGGGTAGCGCCGACTTCGGCAGAGTGGTAAGAGTAAGGTTCTATCTGCTCAACGGCACCGACTCGCTTGTGAGTGGCGTGGAGGAAGTGAAAGAATTTTGAATTTTGAATTTAAAAATCACAACTGAACAATTCACAATGCGCCTTGGCGCATAATTCAAAACTCAAAATTCGACGGCTTGCCGTCGCAACTGCCAGAACGCTACAGCGGCAGCGGCGGCTACATTCAGCGAGTCCACCTGATGCGACATGGGGATGCGTGCTACATAGTCGGCGGCGTCGATGGCTTCCTGCGGCAGACCGTCGCCTTCAGTTCCCATCACAATGGCGAGACGGTCCTCGGCGCATAGCTTGGCATCATCGATGCTGACAGAATTGTCGGTCAATGCCATTGCCACCGTCTTAAAGCCGAGCGGACGAAGGTCAGCCTCGGGACTGTCTGTCCATGCCCACGGCACGAGGAAGACGGATCCCATCGAAACGCGGATGGAACGGCGGTTGAGAGGATCGCAGGAATTGCGCGTCAGCAGTACGGCGTCAATGCCAAGAGCTGCCGCTGAACGGAAGATGGCTCCGATGTTGGTGGTGTCGACAACGCCGTTGATGACCACCACACGATGGGCATCGCCGCAGATGTCAGCAATAGAAGGACACGGACGACGGCGCATGGCGCAAAGCACGCCACGCGTAAGAGCATAACCGGTCAGCGAAGCAAGCAGATTGCGGTCGCCGACAAACACGGGGATGTCGCCGCAACGCTCTATGATGGCACGTGCGTCACCCTCTACGTGACGGCGCTCACACATCAGCGACACCGGTTCATAACCCGAGCGCAGCGCCACATCAATGACCTTGGGACTCTCAGCTATGAAGAGCCCGCGGTCCTTGCCGAGGCTGTTGCGCAACTGAGGTTCGGTCAGAGAGCTGAAAACTTCAACTCCGGGATGTGTCAGGGATGTGATATTTACGATTGGCATAATAGTCAGGAATGAGTTTAAAGAATTAATGTGCCTACAAAATTATACAAAAAAACAGAAACATGAAAAAGAAATTCGAGATAACGGTGCCAGACGGGTCGACGAAGGTGTTGCTGCATGCCTGCTGCGCACCCTGCTCCTCCGCCATTGTGGAATGTATGATGCAGCACGGCATAACGCCCACAATATATTACTGCAACCCCAATATCTATCCCGAAAGCGAGTATCTTATCCGTCGCGATGAATGTCAGCGTTACGCCAAGGAACTCGGACTGGAGATGGTGGAAGCGGAATACGATCATGAGGACTGGCTGTGCCACGTGAAGGGACTGGAAGCAGAACCCGAACGCGGAGGAAGATGCCTGAAATGCTTCCGAATGCGCTTGAAGAAGACAGCGGAATATGCCCATAAGCACGGCTACAGCGTGATAACCACTACATTGGCTTCGTCAAGATGGAAAAGCTTGCAACAGATAAACGAAGCAGGAACAGCAGCTGCAGAGGCTTACGATGACGTGATATGGTGGGACCAGAACTGGCGCAAGGGCGGACTGACCGAACGCAGGGCTTGCCTCATAAAGGAATGGAACTTCTATAACCAGCGCTACTGCGGATGCGAATTCAGCATGTCAGCCGGACACATGCCGAAGGAAGAACAGGAGACGCCCGAATCAGAAGTTAGAAATTAGAGATTAAGAATTGTTAGCAAAAACGTGCATAAATATTCCACATTATTACCATATAGTGTATAAAAAACAATAAATTGCAGCCAGCACCTCCGTTTTCTCATTTATTATATGTAACTTTGCGCATCGTAAAGATGAATTACAAACTTTAATAGGTATAAACACATGAAGAAAATTTTACTTTCTGCAGCTTTTGTTATGGCTGCTTGCTGCGGCGCTTCCGCACAGAAACTCAGCTACGTGCCCTACACCGATAACGCTCTGATGATGGGTGGATGTATTTCGGAGAACGGTCGCTACATCGGCGGATGCGACACTGAAGGACGCGGCTTCATCTATGACACTAAGGAAGGCCAGATCAAGTACTTCGTATCGCCTAACCTTGGCACCGACGAAGCTACGGATAACGACAAGGCTCAGATTTATTCTGTAACAAACGAGGGTGTCGGTGCCGGTTGCATCTTGGGCAAAGCCTCTGACTTCGACTTCGCCACTGGCAAGTATACAGCTATCTTTGAGAACGCAGAAGAAGAGAACGCCATCGCAAAATGGGCCACTCCTGACGGAGCATACCAGTGCGGCGTAACATACGACGCCTCGTACAAGCAGAAGCCTTACGTATACGTAAACGATGAGAAGGCGGATCTTCCCACTCCTACAGACGAATGGCTCGGCTTCGAGACCGGAGGCTTTATGGCCAACTATATCAGCAATGACGGTTCGCTTATCGTAGGCGGTGCCATCGACAACTATTCCACATATCCGCTCATATTCTGGGTACGCAACAGAGACGGCAAAACATACTCTGTACAGACTCCGAGCAAGCGCTTCCTCGACGCAAGCTACGAGCTTAATCAGGCTCAGCCTTACGCTTGGTTTGAGGGCGGAAACGTAAGCGCCAACGGCAAGTGGATTGCCATGAACATCCAGAACAAAGACATCGAGTCTGGCCTGAAGATGGCTCGCTTCAACGTGGACACAGAGGAGATTGAGATTCTCGACTGCCCTGACGTAAACAGCTCTACATTCTATTACTCTACCGGCATTGCCAACGACGGTACTGTCATTGGATACACACAGGATCTGGACACACAGTCAAGAAGAGGTGTCATCTGCCTTGCCGGCGAGAAAGAGGTGAAGTATCTCTCTGAGGCTTATCCTACAATAACCGACTTCCTCACTATGGACGAGGAAAACCTCAACACAGCTTGTGCCATCACTCCTGACGGCCGCTATGTAACTGGTTTCGGTTATAAGCCGGTGGACGAGAATAACGACTACATCGTAACATGGTGTCTCGACCGTGAGGAAGTGGCTAACAGCATCGAGGGTGTGGCTAACTCAGAGGCTTCAAAGGTGGTGGCTTCTTACACTACTGACGGAAAGCGCGTAAACCGCACAAAGGTTCAGCGCGGTCTGGTTATCAACCGCCTCGCTAACGGTAAGGCTGTGAAGAACCTGAAGAAGTAAAAGACAGCGAATAAAATAATTAAGGCTATAGCGCCCTGCAAGGAGAAAAACTTGCAGGGCGTTTTTTTGTGGACTGTTAGGAAATTAGAGTAAAATTGCTAACTTTGCAGACGTAATATTTGAAAACTGATTTATGAATAAAGCAAAGGATAATAACACGTCGTCAGGGACGGGCACTATAGAGAACATAAAACTATTGAAGGGGGAATGGCTGAGCAGACTGTCACTGGCTCTGGCGCCTAACATCAAGGCGGGATTTCCGAGTCCGGCTGACGACTACCTTCGTGACAGCCTCGACTTCAACCGTGACCTGATAAAGAACCCTGAGGCCACGTTCTACGGACGCGTGTCGGGCGACTCAATGAGGGACGCAGGCATCAATGAAGGCGATATTGCCGTCATCGACAGATCGCTGCAACCAACGGACGGGGACGTCATCGTGGCATACGTCAACGAGGAATTCACCATCAAGTATCTTGACCTTACGCATAAGGAGGAGGGCTACATCGAACTGCGTCCTGCCAATCCCGACTATTCACCAATACGCATTGACAGCACCGACAACTTCCGTGTGTGGGGCGTAGTGGTATGGACCATAAAGCAATGGAAATAAAAAAAAATCCTCAAGCAGTGGTAAGCCGCTTGAGGATTTACTATATATAAATGTGTATGTTCGTTTACTTTGCGTAAGCCACAGAGCGTGTCTCTCTGATAACGGTGATCTTCACCTGACCCGGATAGGTCATCTCGGTCTGAATCTTGTTGGCTATCTCGCCTGAGAGCTTCTCTGTTTCCTTGTCGTCCATCTTATCCGCTCCGACGATGACACGAAGCTCGCGACCAGCCTGGATGGCGTAAGTCTTGGTAACGCCAGGATAAGACATTGCGATGGCCTCAAGGTCGTTGAGACGCTTGATGTAAGCCTCCACAATCTCGCGACGTGCACCGGGACGTGCACCAGAGATGGCGTCGCAGACCTGTACGATGGGCGCGAGGAGCGTGTTCATCTCCATCTCGTCGTGGTGAGCTCCGATGGCGTTGCATATCTCCGGCTTCTCCTTATACTTCTCGGCAATCTTTGCGCCGTAAAGTGCGTGGGGCAATTCGCTCTCCTCATCAGGCACCTTACCAATATCGTGGAGCAGACCTGCACGCTTAGCCTTCTTAGGATTAAGTCCCAGCTCTGCAGCCATTACAGCACAGAGATTGGCTGTCTCACGAGCGTGCTGGAGAAGATTCTGTCCGTATGAAGAACGATACTTCATCTTACCTACGATACGGATGAGTTCGGGATGGAGACCGTGGATGCCAAGGTCGATGGCTGTACGCTTACCTGTCTCGATTATCTCGTTGTCGAGCTGCTTCTTCACCTTTGCCACAACTTCCTCGATACGTGCCGGATGGATACGTCCGTCGGCTACGAGCTGATGGAGAGCCAAGCGGCAAACCTCACGACGAACGGGGTCGAACGCTGAGATTACAATGGCCTCGGGAGTGTCGTCCACAACAATCTCTACTCCTGTGGCAGCCTCAAGAGCGCGGATGTTGCGACCCTCTCGACCGATGATGCGTCCCTTCACCTCGTCATTGTCGATGTGGAAGACGCTTACAGAGTTTTCGATAGCCGTCTCAGTGGCTACACGCTGTATGGTCTGGATGACGATTTTCTTAGCCTGAGTGTTGGCGTTGAGCTTTGCCTCGTCCATAATCTCATTGATGTATGAAGCGGCGTTGGTGCGTGCCTCGTCCTTGAGGCTTTCAACGAGTCGGTTGCGAGCCTCGTCAGCGCTAAGACCAGAGAGTTCCTCCAGCTTCTCGCGCTCCTTGGTCTGCATCTTGTCGAGTTCCTCCTGCTTGAGGGCGATGAGCTTCTTCTCGTTCTCGATGCGCAGCTGTCCCTGCTCCACCTCCTGCTTGCGGCGTCCGATTTCTTCCATACGCTGGTTGAGCGAAATCTCGCGCTGCTTCAGTCGGTTCTCGTTCTGCTGAATCTTCTGGTTGCGCTGCTGCACCTCCTTCTCCAGCTCCGACTTCTTGTTGAGGAACTTCTCCTTTACTTCAAGGAGCTTCTTTTCCTTTACTACTTCAGCCTCCTTGTTGGCGGCTGCTATCATTTCGTTATACTTTCCCTTTATTACATATCGGAAAATGCCATATCCCGCTGCTCCGCCTACGACGATGGCAACAATGGCTGTGATTAATATACCTGTTAACATATATATTTATGTAAAAATGTGATCGTTAGAATGATGTTGATGTGAATGCTTCTTCCATTAAAGATGTTACAATGCTTCTTCAATTTCGGATTTCAGCTTGCCTATGATGTCCATGAACGGTGCCGTGTCGTTGCGTTTCGCCTCCATTACATAGCGCAGGGCTATCTCGATGAGCGCCATGTAGAGAATTTCCTTCTCGTTCTTGGGGCCCTTGTATCTGGATGCGTATGCGTTGACAGTCTGCGTGATAAGGCTTGCCGCGTCGCGATAGAGCGGCTCGTCCTCAGGTCGCACGTTTACGGGTATGTCCGTATCGTAGACGTGTAAGCGTATGCGTAGTTTCTCGTTGTTTTCTTCTGCCATTATCGTGGTAATAACTTTAAGGTGTCACTTATTGGTCGTCGTGCTTTCCGCTTATAAGAGCGATGCACTTATTGACGTCGCGTATGAGCTGCGAGACACGCTTCTGCGCCGTCTCCATATCGCCGTCCGTTATTGCCACCATTCTCGCCAACTTCAGGTTAGTGTATTCCTCGCGTTGCTTCCTGAGCTGTTCCTCGAGGCTGCTGACATCAGCCTTGAGAGCGTCTATGGCGGAACACAGTTGGGCGTTCTGCAGCTTCAGTTCCTTATACTGCAGTATCATCTGTCTCACTCTGGTGGTGAAGACGTCAACAGCTGTCTCGTCTGCGTCCATAATGCTACGTTTGGGTTACAAAATTATATGATTTTAGCGAATACCGCAAATTATTATTGCGATTTTATGCACTGACAGTCACGATTTCTACGCACTGTAGCACAGTATTATTTCTTCTTGTCGTCGTCGGCATCAGCAGGCTTCGGCTCTTTCTTTGCAAGCATCACCACCTGATAGACAAAGTCAGACACCCATTTCTGTGAGAAACCGAGTCGGTGGTTATACCGGCGGATAGCCACAACGGTCTTCAATGTAGCTGCGTCGCTATAGTCGTTCTTGGTGAAGATCTCGCCCACTGTCTTCTCCGTCATCTTGTAGAGCGCGTTCTTGAAGAAAGAGGGAAGGCGGAGCTTAAACTTCATGAGGTTGCCCATTAGCATCATCAGATCCTGCGTGAATCCCTGGAACTGCACAAGGTAAGTCTGAACGTCCTGCATCTTGCGGCAGTTCTTGCGGATGCTCTGGTCGATCTCCTTGAAGAACAGATCGTCCGTGCCGTATATCTCCTTGAGCATCTTACGGCAAGCTGTCTTCTCTCCCACTCCGAGCTTGTTGTTGACGGTCGGAACGTGGAGCGTGGTCTTGAATACGCGGAGGTCAGGCAGAGCAGCAAGGTTTGCGATACCCACATTGGCAGCTATCGATGCCTGGAAATAAACACGCACAAGCTGCATGTAGTCTTCCATTCCTCCCGTCTTGTTATTGTCGTCTTTCTTTCCGAAAAGTTTTGATAGAAATCCCATTTGTTTTCTGTTTTAATATTTTGATTTTAAACGCATATTTCTGCAAAATTACAAAAAAATCCTAATTTGCCCAAAACATTTACCCTACATTATAATACTAATGCATGATATTATAAAAATAACACTACGGTGAATCAAAAAAGGGATAAAAGGGTTTCGTGTGTCGGTCTTTATTAGTAACTTTGCAAATCAATAATATATTATTTTTGTTAGTTAACTATAATAGACAAAACTCAAACACTGTAACGACATGAAAGGTATAGTTTTAGCAGGAGGGTCGGGCACACGTCTTTACCCCATCACTAAGGGCATCAGCAAACAGCTCATCCCTATTTTCGACAAGCCCATGATATATTACCCCATCTCCGTCCTTATGCTTGCAGACATAAGAGAAATCCTTATCATATCCACACCTACCGACTTACCGATGTTTAAGCGTCTGCTTGGCGACGGCAGCGACATAGGCGTAAGGTTTGAGTATGCCGAGCAGCCTTATCCCGGCGGACTGGCACAGGCATTCATCATCGGCGAGGAATTTATCGGAGACGACAGCGCCTGCCTCGTACTCGGCGACAACATCTTCTACGGTGCAGGCTTCACACAGCTGCTGAAAGAGAGCGTGGAGAACGTGGAGAAGGGAGGAAAGGCCACTGTCTTCGGCTATTACGTCAACGATCCTGAGCGCTACGGCGTGGCAGAGTTCGACGCAGAGGGCAACTGCCTTAGCATCGAAGAGAAACCGGAGCATCCTAAGAGCAACTATGCCGTTGTGGGACTGTATTTCTATCCGAACAGCGTAGTTGAAATAGCTAAGAACATAAAGCCCAGTGCTCGTGGCGAACTGGAAATAACCACCGTCAATCAGGAATATCTGAAGCGTGGCGAGCTGAAGGTGCAGACATTGCAGCGCGGCTTCGCTTGGCTCGACACCGGCACACACGACAGCCTCTCGGAGGCCAGCACATTCATTGAGGTGATAGAGAAACGACAGGGTCTGAAGGTGGCATGCCTGGAAGAGATAGCCTACAAGAAGGGCTGGATAGACAGCGAGCGTCTCCGTGAGGTGGCGAAGCCGATGGCAAAGAACGAATACGGAAAGTATCTCATCAGACTTGCTGACGGAAAGTAAAAGAGGAAAAAACAATACGAACAAGATAGGTAAACAGATAAGATTTAAAAAAATCCCCAAAAGGTAACAAAAAAAGAAATGGAAGTAAATAACCAAGATTTGTACAACACGCAGCAAGAAACCGAAGAGTCGTCGTCCCTTAATTTCGGGATGATATATAAAATGGTGGTCCTTAACTGGAAATGGTTCGTCCTGTCTATAGCACTGTGCTTGGGAGTAGCTTACACCTACCTCAGGTACAAAACCCCCATTTTCCAGTCAACCGCCAAATTGCTTATCAAGGACGACGACAACACGAACAAATCCAACGGAGTGAACGCACTCCTCAACACGCAGACGCTCGGTCTTGTATCCAACTCAACGGGTATCGACAACGAGATGGTGCTCCTCAAGTCGTCTCGACTTGCCGGACAGACCATCTCAGACCTCAAGCTTTATGTGTCATACAAGATGAAGGGTCGTGTGGCTGATCACCTTCTTTATAAGAACCAGCCCATCACTGTCGACATCGACAGCAGCAGTCTGTCTAACCTCAAGGCGCCGATAAAGCTCGAAATCACACGCGAGGAAGGATCGTTCCACATCACGGGCGAGTATACGTATGTACCCTCTGACCCGGACAAGTTGCCGAGCGAATACACCATCGACCGTACCGTTAAGGATCTGCCTTTTACGCTCAACACCAGCGTCGGCAGACTCACCTTCTCGCACAACGGCGTCAGCATGCTTCCTGAAGACAAAAAGCTGAAGGTAACCATCCTTCCTGCTCTCTCATATACACATCTCCGAGCCCACTCCACCGATCACTAGGAAGTA
>ERZ1023853.263-NODE-263-length-13022-cov-8.313257_pt1 | contig 13022 bp, 11 predicted proteins | sample MGYA00380386_ERZ1023853 | MGnify/ENA primary metagenome ERZ1023853 (study PRJEB33179, sample SAMN07449009) | human gut metagenome | biome: Human-gut; feature: Human associated habitat; material: Faeces | host: Homo sapiens | place: India: Bhopal | collected...
GAGGTGGGTCATAGAAAGGGCGCCGAAGACGCGTGCCTCGAGCTGTATCTTCTGCGTGTAGGTCTCCCACTTCACCTCGTTGCGTGCCTCGAGTTCTTTGCGTGTCATTACGTTCTGACTCTCGAACATGCGTATTGTCGACTCGTCGAGATAGCGTTCGAAGACTTTCGGACATGACGTTTCACAATCCAAGCCGCGGCGCTTAGCCTCCTCTACCCACTCCTCAGAGTAGCCATTGCCTTCAAAATGGATTGGTGCGCAGGTCTTTACGTCCTCGCGAACCACCTCAAGAATAGCGCTTATCTTATCCTCACCCTTCTCAATAAGCACGTCGACACGCTGCTTGAAAAACTGAAGAGCCTCAGCCACGGCGGTGTTGAGCACAATCATTGCCGAAGCGCAGTTTGCCTCTGAGCCCACGGCGCGGAACTCGAAGCGGTTTCCGGTGAAGGCGAATGGTGATGTGCGGTTGCGGTCGGTGTTATCGATGAGCAGTTCTGGAATCTCTGGGATGTCGAGTTTCAAGCCCAACTTGCCTGCAACGTCAAAGAGTTCGTCCTTATCGGAAGTTGCTATATGGTCGAGAATTTCTGTAAGCTGGCGTCCGAGGAACGATGACACGATAGCAGGAGGAGCCTCGTTTCCACCGAGTCGGTGGGCGTTCGTGGCACTCATGATGGAAGCCTTGAGCAGTCCGTTGTGCCTGTAGACAGCCATGAGTGTCTCTACGATGAAGACAATGAAGCGGAGGTTATCCTCCGGTGTCTTACCTGGTCCGTGGAGCAGTACGCCGGTGTCGGTAGCAAGACTCCAGTTCTCGTGCTTGCCCGAACCGTTGATGCCTGCGAACGGCTTCTCGTGGAGCAACACGCGGAAGCCATGACGGCGTGCCACCTTCTTCATGAGCGACATGAGGAGCATATTATGGTCGATGGCGATATTGGCCTCCTCGAAGATTGGCGCCAACTCGAACTGGTTGGGTGCCACCTCGTTGTGACGTGTCTTGCAAGGAATGCCAAGTTCCAGCGCCTGAATCTCAAGATCCTTCATGAACGCCTGCACGCGCTCGGGGATAGCACCGAAGTAGTGGTCGTCCATCTGCTGGTTCTTTGCAGAGTCGTGGCCCATGAGTGTGCGGCCGGTGAGCATAAGGTCGGGACGTGCCGAGTAGAGTCCCTCGTCGACGAGGAAGTACTCCTGCTCCCAACCGAGGTTGGAGATGACCTTCTTAACCTCCGGATAGAAGTAGTGACAGACAGCCGTTGCCGCCTCGTTCACAGCGTGAAGCGAGCGCAGGAGCGGTGCTTTATAGTCGAGTGCTTCGCCCGTGTATGAGATGAAGATGGTAGGAATACAGAGCGTGTCGTCGATGATGAACACCGGCGATGTCGGGTCCCAAGCCGAGTAGCCGCGTGCCTCGAAGGTGTTGCGGATGCCTCCGTTAGGGAACGAGCTGGCATCAGGCTCTTGCTGCACGAGCAGTTTGCCCGAGAACTCCTCGATCATTCCGCCCTTGCCGTCGTGCTCGATGAAGGCATCGTGCTTCTCGGCTGTGCCCTCGGTGAGCGGCTGAAACCAGTGTGTGTAGTGTGTGACGCCATTCTCGTCAGCCCATTGTTTCATGCCTTTAGCCACGGCATCAGCCATGGAACGGTCGAGACGTGCTCCGTTGTCGATAACGTCGATGAGTTTTTCGTACACTTCGCGTGGCAGATACTTGTACATCTTCGCACGGTTGAACACGTTCTTGCCGAAGAACTCCGACGGACGTTCTACGGGTGTAATCACTTCAACTGCTTTCTTATTGAAAGCATCGGCTACAACCTCAAATCGTAAATTTGCCATTGTCTGTTGGGTATTTAGTCGTTATATTGTTTTTATTATTGTCTTGTTGCATAAATTTAGTGAGTGGAACGTATCCACTCCCCTATCCTGCGCATCGCCTCCTCACAATCTTCACGCTTTCCGAAGGCAGTGAGGCGCACATAGCCCTCACCACTTGGTCCGAAGCCCACGCCTGGCGTGCAGACCACGCCCACAGCATAGAGCATCTGCTCGAAGAAGCGCCACGAGTCGATGCCGTGCGGTGTCTTCACCCATAGATATGGAGCGTTTCTTCCGCCGAACACCTCGAAGCCCATCTGCGTGAGCGACTCGCGCAGCAGCTCGGCGTTTTGCATATAATAGGCTATCGTGTCACGCACCTGACGCTTGCCCTCGGGCGTATATATTGCGGCAGCGGCGCATTGCGATATGTAGCTTGTGCCGTTAAACTTGGTCGACTGGCGACGCTCCCACAGATGGTTGAGCGGCACGCGCTGCCTGCCGTCGAGCGTGACGGCGGTGAGTTCCTTCGGTATGACGGTATAACCGCAGCGCACACCGGTGAAGCCGGCTGTCTTCGAATAGCTGCGAAACTCAATGGCGCATTGCTTTGCGCCGCGTATCTCGTATATGGAGTGCGGTATGTCAGCATCTTGGATGTATGCCTCGTAGGCTGCATCGTAAAGAATGAGCGTGTCGTTAGCCAGCGCATACTTCACCCATTTCTTCAGTTCGGCTTTCGAGAGCACCGTTCCCGTGGGGTTATTCGGATAGCAGAGGTAAATCATATCAACACGATGGTCGGGTATCTGCGGCACGAAGCCGTTCTCAGCCGTGCATGGCAGGTAGTTGACATTGCTCCAACGACCGTTTTCAAGCACTCCGGCGCGTCCGCACATCACGTTCGAGTCGATATACACTGGATATATCGGGTCGGTGACACCGATAGAGTTGTCCCAGCGCACAATCTCGCCGATGTTGCCCGTGTCGCTCTTTGCTCCGTCGTTGACGAACACTTCGCTCGGGTCGAGATGTATGCCACGCGGTGCGAAGTCGTTCTTGATTATCGCCTCGCGCAGGAAGTCATAACCATGCTCTGGCCCGTAGCCGTGGAACGTGTCAGCCGATGCCATCTCGTCTACTGCCTTATGCATTGCATCCACTACGGCGGGGCACAACGGCTGCGTTACGTCGCCGATGCCAAGACTGATGACACGCATCTGCGGATGCGACACTTTGAAGGCATTCACCTTCCGAGCTATGTCTGCGAACAGATAGCTGTCCGAGAGTTTCAAGAAATGTTCGTTAACCAAAGCCATACTCTCTAAGTTTTTATACCATGATTGCTGAATGCTGAACATTGTACGCTGAACACAGAACCATGCAATCCTGAATTATGATTTAAATCTCTATTTCTCCATCAAAAACGAAAGCCGCCGGTCCTGTCATATAGACATGTCCGTCGGCTTCATTCCATTCGATATGTAAGGTGCCACCATCCATGGCGATGGCGCTACGACGCGATGCTCTGCCCGTAACCGCCGCTGCCACAGCTGTTGCACAAGCACCTGTGCCGCATGCCATGGTGATACCACTGCCACGCTCCCACACTCGTGTGCGGATGGTGCCATCTGACTTCAGTTCTGCAAACTCAATGTTGCAACGCTCTGGGAAAGCCGTAGCATACTCCATGGCAGAGCCGTAGCGAGCCACATCGAGTGTATCGATATCGTCAACAAAGCATACAAAATGGGGGTTGCCCATCGACACGAACGTGCCGTGGAACGTGCGCGAACCGACGGTTAGCACTCCGCCAACCGTCTCGTCATACTGCTCGGGCACACGAAACGAAGGTGCAAGCATATCCACCGTTACGCTCTCCACCTTGGTTTCCGGGGTTTCGTTGCCAACAAGATGCAGCTTCAGAATCTTCACGCCCGAGAGTGTCTGCAGACGTATCGTTGTCTTGTCGGTGAGCCGGCGCTCGTAGAGATACTTTCCGATGCAACGCGAAGCATTGCCGCACATCTTCGCTTCCGAACCATCAGCGTTAAAGATGCGCATGGAGAAGTCGGCATCAACACCACCATAAGGCTTGCCGATAAGCACAAGTCCGTCGCTACCGATGCCTGTGTGGCGGTCGCTCCATGCGATGGCAGCCGCAGAGGGGTCGGGCACGTCGTACTTCTGCGTGTCAACGTAGATGTAGTCGTTGCCTGCTCCATGCATCTTTGTAAATCTTACCGACTTTGTCATTTTGCTTATCCTTTTACCTTAAAGCGGAGCCTTGATAGCCCCATGATTATTACGACTGCAAAATTACAACTATTTACGCAAATACGAATAAATTAGCAAGGCATTTTCGTAATAATTAGCACAAAGTTTCAAATTGAAAGCACTTCTGTCAAAAATGCTTTCAATTTGAGAGAAAAAAGCACCGTACGGGCTTTTCCACTTACAATCTATTACAGCAGTGCTTTGATTTCTGCCTCTATATCCTTTATCTGTGCGTCGCGCTTCACGACGTTGCAGTTGCGGTCGAGCAGGAAGAACGTAGGCACCTGCTGCACGTTGTAGAGACGGAGTACTTGTTGCGAATCGTCGTCCATACGTGTGCTCACCCATGGCAGTGCGGAGGTCTGTGTCTTCCAGAAGTGCTCGTCTTCGTCGAGGCTCACCTGATAGATTTCAAATCCCTGAGCATGATACTTGTTATACAGTTCGCGCAACATCATGATACGCTTCATCGACTCGCCAGTAGCAAAGACATGGAAGTCGAGCATCACCACCTTACCTTTGAGCGACGAGAGGCTGCGCTGTGCACCACGATTGTCGGTGAGCGTGAAGTCGAGCATACCAGTAGTGTTCACCTTAGCTGGGTCGATAGATGCCTCAGCCTTGCTGCGCAACATGCGCACCTCTTTCATACCTTCAATAGCTATATTGTGGAGGTTCTTACCACGTTCAGCGTTGGGGTAGAACGCATCCCAGCTGGTAGCCACAGCAGCGAACACACGCACATCCTGCTCCGAGGTGCGCGGGTTGAAGATGAGCATGGGCTGACCGCCTGCATATAGCGTCTGAAAGAGGGCAAAGTAGGAAGATGCCTTCATCGGCTGCTTGAAGATATAGCGTGTCTTCACGTCGGTCTTGTATGCCTCCAGCACCTTCTGTACACTATCCGCAACGGCATCAACACCGAGTTGTGGGTTGCGAGCGATGTTATTGATGCGCTGCTGAAGCTGCATCTGCATGAGCGCAAGTTCTTTGATGCGCGAGCAGTCGTCCGATCCGCTCACCTCGTAGTCGGAAGCCATTGCGGGATACTTCGCCTTTATGGTGATGGTCTCGGTAGAATCGATCGACACGTTTATGATTTGTCCGGCGATACGCAGGCGGTAGAACTCGGGGGCTGTGACAGCCTTGCCATCGAACGAGAACGCGCCATCGTCAGAGAGTTTCACCGATTCGACTGACTGTCAACCATGCAGACCCATATTCTCGAAGTAGAGAACGGAGTCGGCAGCATTCTCGATGTTGCCTTCCACGTGGAATTTGCGCTCGTTGCATGATGTGAAGCCGAGCGCAGTAAGTGCTGCAAAAGCAAATGCAGCAACCTTTTTTGTCATAATATTCATCGTTGTATTGCTTGTTTGCTTGTTTTAATATGCAAACTTACGCATTATTTTCGGAAAATAAGCAGAATGACTTCGTTTATTGACAATATTTAGAAGCTTTGTAACCACGCCTTCAGATCGAGCAGCATCTCGATGTGATAGCGGAAGCTGGTGCGCAAGCCGTAGCCATGTCCGCCACCAGGATACACATGTAGCGACGCCGGAACATCGTGACGATAAAGCTCAGCGTAGTAGTTGACGCCATTCATCGGTTGCACCACATGATCATCGTCGGAGAGGGCGATGAAAGCGCGCGGTGTGAGGCGTGTCACCTGAAGGTCGGTGCAGTATTTCTGTTCATCCTTCTTGCGTGGACGCTCGCCGAGCAGGTTCTTGCGCGAGCCTTGATGACAATAACCATCGAGCATCGTAATCACCGGATAGAAGAGTATCTGGAAGTTGGGCTTAGCTTCGTCCTTAGAGAGTGTGGCTACCGTAGAGGCGAGGTGTCCGCCTGCCGAAAATCCCATCACGCCCACGTTGTCCTTATCAATATGCCATGCCTCGGCATTGGCACGCACCAAACGCAGTGCCTCCTCAGCATCACTAACGGGCACCTTCGGATTGCCTGCAGGCATACGATAGTGAAGCACGATGGCTGCTATGCCTTGATCGTTGAAGAACGGAGCCCAGTCGGTGCCTTCATGCCCCATCGACAGACTCTCGTAGCCTCCACCAGGGCAGATGACAACAGCGCGCCCCGTAGTACGCTTCTCCTCCGGAAGGAACACTTTCACGTATGCGGTATCGCCCAAGGCGTTGCTGTTTGGGGCTTTCTTCTGCCAAAGTTGCACGTCGAACGCGCGCTGTGCGAGAGCAGGCGCAGCGAGAATAAGGCAAAACACTGAGAGAAGTATGGTCTTGAGCGCAAGCATAGAACCGCGCATCGGATATGCGAAGTATTTCATTTCTGTTACAAAAGTTGGTTTTTAGAATATTTATTTGCAAAGGTAGCACTTTTTTTGTAATATTGCAGTACATAAAAGTGCTTTTGTAATCATTAATTAATAGTAACAGAAATGCATCCATTAGAGAAGTTCGAGTACTGTCCACGTTGTGGCAGCCATCATTTTGTAGAGAATGGTGTGAGAAGTAAGAAATGTGAGAATTGCGGATTCGAGTATTTTATGAATCCCAGTGCAGCCAACGTAGCAATCATCAAGAACAGCGAGGGCGAAATACTCGTCACTCTGCGCAAGCAGGAACCTGCAAAGGGTACACTCGATCTCCCTGGCGGATTTACCGAAATTGGTGAGACATCGGAAGAGGGCGTGAAGCGTGAGGTGATGGAGGAGACCGGACTAAATGTCACTGCCGTGCACTACCTCTTCTCGCTGCCCAACGTCTATCGTTATAGTGGCATCGAACTGCCTACGCTCGACATGTTCTACGAGTGCGACATCGAGGATGAGACGGTGCTCGCCGCCAACGACGATGCTGCAGAGTGTATGTGGATTAAGCCGGAGGACATTCACACCGAGCAATTTGGACTGCGCTCTGTGCGTTGGGGACTGGTGAAGTTTCTTGAAAAGAACTTCTAAGCCAACTTAGGAGGGTATGGCATCCCTGCCATACCCACGCAGCTACATATACTACCACTCTTTATACGGGTGTACGAGCAGTTGTAAGTTGTAATAGCGGCGGTCGCCCGTCACCTCCTCACCGATGAAGCTGGGCTTTGCAAAGGGTTCATCCTCCGAGGCGAGTTCCACCTCTGCAACCACAAGTCCGGCGTTGTCGCCAAAGAACTCGTCTACCTCGAACGTGTGGCGTGCATCGGGCGACTTCACGAGCCAGCGACACTTGTCTATCACTCCGCCGCGGCAGAGCTCGAAGAGATGCTCCGCCTCATCGTTCGTTATCTCCTTCTCAAACTCGTAGCGCGAGAGCCCAGCCCTGTCGCTATGGCTTTTTATCGTCAGCCACGAGCGGTCGTTGCGGGTACGAACGCGCACGGTAGCCGTCTGACACGGCATATACCCCTGCTTGATATGGCTATGAGAAAAGGCAGCCGACTTGAAGTCGCTGCCTTTACGTATGAGGAACTTACGTTCAATTTCTAATCCACTCATATTTTGTGTTCTATTATACCTGGGTTAACGACCAAACGATGAACGCTACGGTAAGCACAACAAGCGTCCAAATGATGCCCTTGATAACCTTCTTTGCTTTCTTCTCTTGCTCTGCCGCATACTTTGCGCGGCGAATATTACTTTTCTGGCTCATAGTTATTTTGATTTTTAATTGATTGTTTTTTTATAGATCTAGAACTTCTAGAATATCTAGAGTTTTCTAGAACATCTATAGTTTATAGAATCTCTATAGCATCATCTCTTATTCCTCCTCGCTCACTGGGAACTCCATAAGATACGCCTTGATGAAGCCGTCTATCTTGCCGTCCATCACGCCGTCGACGTCGGTGGTCTGATAGTTGGTGCGGTGGTCCTTCACGCGGCGGTCGTCGAAGACGTAGCTGCGTATCTGACTACCCCACTCTATCTTCTTCTTGCCTGCCTCTATTTTAGCTTGCGCCTCAAGACGTTTCTTCATGGCGCGGTCGTAGAGCTGCGACTTGAGGAGGCGCATAGCGTTGTTGCGGTTCTCGAGCTGTTTGCGGCTTTCGGTGTTCTCGATGAGGATTTCTTCTTCCTCACCGGTATCGGGGTCGGTGTACTGGTAGCGCAGGCGTACACCCGTCTCTACCTTGTTCACGTTCTGACCGCCTGCACCGCCTGAGCGGAAGAGGTCCCAACTAACCTTCGATGGATCGACATATACTTCTATGGTGTCGTCGACAAGTGGTGACACGAACACCGAAGCGAACGATGTCATGCGCTTGCCCTGCGCGTTGAACGGCGACACACGCACGAGGCGGTGCACTCCGTTCTCGCTCTTGAGGAAACCGTAGGCGTACTCGCCGCCTTCTATCTCCATCGTAACGCTCTTGATACCTGCCTCATCGCCCTCTTGAAGGTTGCTGATTGTCACCTTATGTCCGTGAGCCTCAGCCCAGCGCATATACATACGCATGAGCATCTGCGCCCAATCCTGACTTTCCGTGCCACCTGCGCCTGAGTTAATCTTCATCACGCAGTCCATAGGGTCTTCCTTCTGGCGCAGCATGTTCATCAGTTCGAGGTCTTCGATGGCGGTGATTGCCTTCGAGTAGTCGTCGTCTACCTCCTCTTCGGTTACGAGTTCGTCTTTATGGAAGTCGAAGGCGAGCTGCAGCTCATCGGCAAGATGACGCACGTGAGCGTAGCCTTTTATCCAACGCTCCAGCGTCTTCACCTTCTTCATCTGTTCCTCAGCACGCTTCGGGTCTTCCCAAAAGTCGGGAGCCTGCGTGCGGAGCTGTTCTTCTTCGTATTCTACTTTCTTCTGGTCTATATTAAGATAGTGCTTGAGGGCATCGGTGCGCTCAAGCACATCTTTCAGTTGGTCGGAAGTGATCATTATTCTTCGTACATTTTTTCTATTTCCTGCTTGTAGTTCTTGTACACCACAGGGCGGCGTATCTTTAGCGTATTGGTGAGCTCGCCCGACTCCAACGAGAAGTGGTGCGGGATGAGTGTGATGCGCTTCACCTGCTCGTAGTGTGCGAGCTGCTGCTGCAAGGTCTGTATGCGTGCGAGTATCATCTTGTTGACACGCTCGTTGGCACAGAGGTCTTCGCGTGAGCTAAACTCGATACCGCGCTCCTTTGCCCACTCCTCTACGAGTCGGAATTCTGGCACGATAAGCGCCGATACGAACTTGCGCTCGTTGGCAACCACTGCCACCTGGTCGATATACTTGTCTACGAGGATGAGCGACTCCACGAGCTGTGGTGCTACATACTTGCCGTTGGATGTCTTGAAGAGATCCTTGATGCGGTCGGTGAGGAAGAGCTCTCCGTCCTTTATGTATCCAGCGTCGCCTGTGCGGAAGTAACCATCTTCGGTGAATGCCTCCTTATTGGCTGCGTCGCGGTGATAGTAACCCTTAGTGATGGTCGGACCCTTGAGGAGTATCTCATCATTGTCGCCAATCTTCACGTCGATGCCCGGAATCGGATAGCCTACGCCGCCGATTGTGTATGGTTTGTCGCTGCGGTCGCACGACACGGTGGCAAGACTCTCTGTGAGGCCGTAGCCCACAACCATGTTGATGCCTACGGAGTGAACGAAGCGTTCTACTTCCGGTGCCACACGTGCACCTGCTGTTGGGAATATATTACCGTTCTCCAAGCCGAGCTGCTTGCGAACGAGTCGCAGAATTGTCTTATCAACGAGTTTGTACTCCATAGCGAGCCATGGCGACGGACACTTGCGGCGGCTCTTGCAGTCGACGTTGTAGCGACGTCCCACCTCAAGCGCATGGCGGAAGAGTTTCTGCTGCAGCGGACCTGCACCATCTATCTTCTCCAGCACTGCCTGATACACCTTCTCCCAGAAGCGCGGCACTGCCGACATACACGTCGGATGTGTCTCGCGCATCGACTGCTGTACCTCGTGTGGGTCGGTATTAATGATAATGTGTGCTCCGACCGATAAGCTGAGGTATGTGAAGCCACGCTCGAAGATGTGCGTGACTGGCAGAAACTGCATTGTGCGGTCTTTATCGCTGACGTCTACCACAGCGGCATTAGCTGTGAGTGCTGCATCGTACTGACCGTATGTGAGCATAACACCCTTTGAGTCGCCGGTTGTACCAGATGTGTAGAGGATGTTGCAGAGGTCGTCCATCGATGCCTCGTTATACAACTGCTCCACTTCCGACTGGCGCGGCAAACCTTCGCCGTACTTCAGGAAGTCGTCGAAGTAGAGTGCAGCGGGGTCGTGTGTAGAGATGCGCACAGAGCGGTCGAAGATGATGATGCGCTCCAGCGTATGGCAGAGTGCGAATATGCGGTGTGCCTTGTCGTACTGCTCCTGCTCGCCGACAAAGATGAAGCGCACCTGCGCATCGTTAATCATATATTGTATCTGCTGCTCAGAGGCTGTGGCATAGAACGGAATAGATACAAGCTTCACGCCATAGGCACCGAAGTCGGTAATGAGGTACTGCAGACAGTTCTGTGAGAACACAGCAATCTTGTCATGCGGCTTCGCACCAAGGTTGAGCAGAGCGTTGCTCGCTTGCTTTACCAACTGTGAGAAGCGGTTGTAACTGGCCTTCTTCCAAACAGAAGAGCCAAAGCTTTTATAGGTGAACGCGGAACGTTCGCCGTATTTTTCCGCCAACTTGTGGGCGATTACCGAAAGGTGACATCTTGTTTGCATAAGCATTGTATTTAGCAAGACTGCTGCGTGCAGCCTATATGATTATGCAAAAATACGCTAAAAATAGGAAAGAACAAAAAAAACGATAATATATTTTTTCAAAAGGAGACTTAACAATATGGAAATACAGAAGAATGTAGTGGAAGAATAGAAGAACGAGCAAGCAACAAGACTGATTAACAAAAAAGCAAATGCTTAACCAGCGTTTTGCCGGTTAAGCATTTGCTTTATATACAATGTGAACTAAACTTTTTACTTCACAACCTTCTCGCCATTAACGATGTAGAGTCCCTTACCGAGCTTTGACACGTCGTTGCCAAGATAGCGTCCGTCAAGCGAGTAGACACCGCGTACAGCAGGTGTGGTGTTACCACTTGTCACTACACTCTCAATACCGGTCCAGCTACTGTCGCTATCCAACTCAAGCGACTCTATCTCACGGTTTTCATTGATAACCAAGATATAGCTATTATGGTCTACCTCATGGCTACGAATTGGCTGCCATGTCTCTTCTTCGTCGTCCTTAGCAGCAAGGAACACGCGATATTCGCCAGCAGGGAGTGCTGCTACAGAACCAGTAATGTCATCTATCCAGAATCCCTTACTTGTATCCTGGCCATCCAGTCGCTGTCCTTTCTTTAGGAGATAAGCTTTACCTGTTTTGATATTGATAGCTCTAAGCTGAATATAGCCCGAGAATGGATCAATATCGGTATTAATCAAATAACCATCCAAGCTTGCGGTGATAGTCTTCTCATCATAGGTCATATCCAGTTTTCCACTCATGCAAATGAGCGAGCGTACAGAGCCCTGATAACGTGTATCAGTTGCAGTACGCATCTCTACCATCTGCTGTCCGTCGCTGAAACCGTTGAGACCTGCGATATCAAAATATCCATTCTGGTCACCGTTCCATCCCCAGTTGACATGCACATCGCCATCCTCATTGTAACCATCAAGAATGAAACAGTGACCACCAGTAGTATTACTCTGACCACCATAAAGCACTGGACACTTGTCGTTGAGCTCGCGATAAACAATATTCATCCACTCTTCTACATTGAAGAACGAACGATTATAGCACTTTATGTGCTTATTAAAGCCGAAGTACTTGCGTAGCGCACGGCACGACTCATAGATGAAAGCACCCGAACCGCTGATTGTGTACTGCATACTCACGGCATAACCACAGTGCTTCATGATAGTAGCTACAGCATTAGCCTGCTCTTCGGTATAAGAGCCATCCTTGTATTCGTTGAGCATCTTATCCCACTGATATGTAGTATTGCTAAAGTCAGCCTCAAGAGTCTGTGACGGTTCACCTGAACCAGGTGCAAAGTCGTAACGAACATCGCCCTCACCATGCACCGGATACTTGAAATAGTGCAAAATCATAGACATCGCGGTAGACACACATCCCGTAACATAATGCTTCTTTTTGCCCGTCTTCTTGTCGGTGTAGAGCGGAGTCATATTGTTGTATGGAGTATCCTGTCCCCAACGTGTGGTAAGCAATTCGCCTACGCTTGCTGCGTATTCAGGCGACGGTTTGGCTTCTTCCAGTTTACGTCCCTGCTGCTTTGCACGTTCGAGCGAAGCGTTCAGCGTTGTCATATACCAATCGAAGCCAGGGTTATTGTTTGTTGTAAACTGTGTCTCAGAGTAGCCAAACACGGGTTTAAACTGATCGTCATTAGCAACTATGGCAAAGCCACCATTTTCGTAGCCAACAACTGTGAGCTGCGTGTTCTTTGCAAGTATGCGCAAAGGCTGGGCCGAGCGCACCTTGTGCATTGCAGAAGGCATCTTCGCAAGCGCAGCAGCGGCTGCCTGACGTATCTGAGTCTCCGAGCGTTCTGCTGCCGAAACTTGCAGTGCGGCTGAAGCAAGAAGAGCAATTGCGATAAATTTCTTTGTCATATCTTTGAATTGATTTTTAAAAACACTAAGCGGATTGACGGAGTCATTAAAACCCCGACAATCCGCCCTATGAGTTTATATTATGTGTAAATCACAATAACGAGTTTAAGTCTTATTTTCTCTGAAGCTTGAGGTTAACATAGGGAATGGACATGCCCGAAGCAGAGATATAGAGTACATCGTTAGGATTGAATGTTATCTCCTTCGAAACAGCGTTGTTCTCATCAACAGTGAACTTACCCTTAATCTCACCATCAGCCAACTTGTTATTCTTTACTACCTGCCAAGAGAACTCGTAGCCCTGGATTGAGTAAACAGTTTCCGTAGATGTACAGTT
>ERZ1023853.268-NODE-268-length-12931-cov-8.830693_pt1 | contig 12931 bp, 5 predicted proteins | sample MGYA00380386_ERZ1023853 | MGnify/ENA primary metagenome ERZ1023853 (study PRJEB33179, sample SAMN07449009) | human gut metagenome | biome: Human-gut; feature: Human associated habitat; material: Faeces | host: Homo sapiens | place: India: Bhopal | collected...
GTGGAAGGAATTCGGAGGGCGGCGTGGGTATGGCAGGGATGCCATACCCTCCTACTTCTGTGAAAATCTGTGCAATCTGTGGGAGAATATTCTCCGCCAGAAACTTCTGTGAATTCTGTGGGAGGACTTGCGCAAACAAACTTGGAGTGGGTTCTATGGAAGGAATTCGGAGGGCGGCGTGGGTATGGCAGGGATGCCATACCCTCCTACGAAAACTCCCACGGATTACACGGATGTGCACAGATTAGGAGGCAAAACGCAACCTAAAAATCCGTGAGCATCTGTGCAATCTGTGGGAGGCCCTTATCTGCCAGAAGGTTCTGTGGGTTCTGCGTGTTCCGTGGGAGATTCTTATCTGAAGCTATGTTGGTGCAGCGGAGACCGCTGCACCCCCTAAAGATTGCCACGCTACAACAACAAGGTTGCCACGCCACAACAACGATGTTGCCACGCTACGACAACAAGATTGCCACGCTACGACAACAAGGTTGCCACGCTACGGCAAAATGCCGAGAGACGGATGTAAGATGAACTGGAAGATAGGCTGGAAGATAACCCCTATTGTTCAGGTATCTCCCAGGCATTACTTCGCTGATACACAGCACGTTGTGCGCCGGATGGAAGATATGGTAGATATTTTCGCCTACTCGATTTTATTTATAGCTTTATAGCACCCTACACAACCCATTCCATCCAGTTCTCGGGAGTCACCACAGCCTTTTCCTTCACATCATACGCCGTTAGGAACGAAGAAGGAAATTGAGTGTTGGCACGACGTGAGTTCCACTTCATCTCGAAAAAATTGCCCTAATCCCAAAAATCATATATAAATTTGGGATTGTAATCCCAAAAGTTATATAGAAATTTGGGATTAGGACATATTTGACAAAAAAAGCAGGGTTCCGAAACCGGAACCCTGCCCTTTTTATATATACAAATCTAAACGTGCGGATTAGAAGTTAGAAGCTCCGTTATCCCACCAAAGGTGCTGACCCTGAGTATCCGTAGCACCCTCACCGAGAGCTGGGATACCAGTGTTAGCGATATCCTCCTTAGTCTGAGGATCGTCAGAAGCCCAAGGAATACGACGCATGATGTTCTCCTTTGTCTGTACCTTCGAATCGCCAGCCTTGATTGTGCCGTCGCTATCAGCAACACCGAGGATCGGGAAGAGCTTAGGATAGCCTACACGACGAAGGTCTACCCATGACTCGTAGCTGTACGGGAAAGAAGCGATGTACTTCTGAGTGATGATCTTCTCGAGCTTAACCTCAGGAGAGTCGCCCTCGTTCCACTTCACACCAATCTTTGTTACGCTCGGCATATCAGGTGTAAGACCCTGTGGGTCTACGTATGCAATACCCTTCGGAGCCTCTACATTCAGATAGTCGTCAACCAGCTCGTTGTACTTGTTGCCCGTGAACGAACGGCTCTCGAGAGAAGCGTTGCGGATGCCCTGCTCGTAGAACTGCTTAGCTGTACCGCCCATGTTCCAACCGCGGAGAGCGCCCTCAGCGAGGAGGAAGTAAACCTCTGAGCACTTCATGAGGAAGAGAGGAGCCTGAGTCTGAGCCAAGTAAGCCTTGTCGAGCATAGAGTAGCCACAATACGGGTTGTTGGCTGCTGCCTGACCTTCACCAGGAGCTACACCGTCACGCATACCTACGTATACAGAGTTCGCCGGTGTGGTAGCCGGGCAAGAAGAACCCTCTACAGCCTGCGGAGACTTAGCAAGACCTACGCTGTTCTTTGTGAAGAGATACTTCATGTACGGGTGGTCGAGGTTCTCAAGCAGGTTAAGGAAAGAAGCACCCATAACGGCGTCGCTCCAGCCTGTGATCTCAACCAGCGGGTGGTCCTTGCCAGAGAATACCGGATAGATGGCAACCTCATTGTCAACGTCAGTGATGACACCGTCACGAACTGCTTCCTCTGCCCAAGTCTTAGCTGTCTCAGGCTCGATGCCGCTCATGTGGATAGCCATGCGGAGCTTGAGCGAGTTGGCGAAGCGGATCCACGGCTCCATATCCTCCCAAGTCTTTGAATACGGATCGTTTACAATTGTAAGGTAGCTGTACATCACGTTAGCCAGCTCCTGCTTGTAAGCCTCAGAACGGTTGTCCTTATAGTACTTAAGACATGCAACAGCGTCATCGAGGTTCTTCTTAACACCATAGTAGATAGTACGTACGTCGTTATACTTGAACGGCGACTTGTCGCGCAGAGCCTTGAACTCCTCATAAGGCATCGGACCGAAGAGGTCGGCGTTCTCGATAGCCGAGTAGTTGAAGAGTGTGAGGAAGATAGCCTTCAACTCAGGAACTGAGTCGATCTTCTCTGTGTTCAACAGCGGAGCGATGTAGAGCTTAGCTGAAGAGAAACCGCTGCCAGGACCACCGATAGAACCCTTACACATGTCGTATGTAGAACGCAATGTGAAGTTAGAGTACGGGAAGTCGTAGTGAGGTACGCAGAAGTACTGTACATAGTTGTCAGGACCGAGCGAGTAGCAGAACTGGTAAGCGTGTGCCACAGGAGCACCACCATCCTTACCGCCACGGATACCATAAACACCGGTCTGAGCAGTACGGATGTTATCGTCAAGTGCCATGATAGCCTCTGCAACACCCTCGTCAGAAATCACCTTCTCGTAGTCGATGACATCCGCTTTACCAGAGCTGATCACTGGAGGCACGACAGTCTGGTTTGCGTTGAACTCGTCACCCGGAGTGTCGTAGTCGAGACACGACTGCATACCGAAGGCAGAGAGCGCAAGCGCAGCGTAAACAAATATCTTTGAATTTTTCATAATTCTTTTTTACTTTTTTGAATTGGTTTAGAAGTTTACATTCAATGAGAAGCCGAACGAACGTGACGACGGCATATTGAATACCTCGAATGCGCCGAGACCTGTGCCTGTAGAGAGCGATACGTCCGGGTCAACGGGAGCATCCTTGTAGAGGAAGAACAAGTTACGAGCGATGAATGAGAGGCTCAGGTTCTTGTTCTGACCGAAGAGGTTGCGGAATGTATAACCCAAAGAGAGCTCACGCAGACGGAAGTTGGTGCCGCTGTAGAGGTAGCGTTCGATGTCCTGAGGAGTTACACCACCAACAGAGTTGTAGTAAGACTCGATAGGAACGATACGGCCTGAACCATCGTCAAGACGGATACCCAGGATGTTGTTGCCATAGATAGCGTCAGCGTAGATGTTGTTCTTCTCAGCGTAGAGGCGAGCGTCAGCTGTGCGCTGTGACAAGCCTGCACCGTCGAGGAACGACTCTGTCATAGAGAGCACCTTGCCACCGATACGGCCGTTGATGAGGAACGAGAGTGTGAGGTCCTTCCATGTGAAGCTGTTAGACCAACCCATCTGCCACTTAGCGTTCTGGTTGCCTACGAACTTGCCGTATGTCTTGCTTGACTCAGTCTCCATAGACAGACCACCCTTAGCGTTAAGAACGTAGTGACCGTTCTCGTCGCGCTTGATGTCTGTTACGTACATGTCGCCCATTGCGCCGCCTTCCTTGTAGAGCACCTGTACACCGCCTACGTATGTAGCGATAACGTTCTCCTTACCAGTCTCCTCGTCGTAAGCTGTACGGAGAATCTTGTTGTCGTTGTAAGAGAGGTTGTAAGATGTCTTCCAACGGAGCTGGCCGAACTTGAAGTCGTAGCCTACAGTTGCCTCAATACCCTGGTTGCGGATCTTAGCCGAGTTCATCGGGATTTGCTTGCCAGAAGCGTTAGTACCAACGAGGTAGAGGTTAGACATTGTAGAGTTGTAGTATGTCAAGTCGAGGCTCAAGCGGTTGTTGAGGAACAATGCCTCGATACCGGTCTCGAAAGAAGCTGTCTTCTCAGGACGCGGATCCTTGAAGGTAGCCCATGAAGACGGAACCAATGCACCTGTCTCGAAGTTGCGTGTAGCACCGGCGTAAACGATACCCGGGATAGAGTTACCTACCTCTGAGTAAGAAGCACGGTACTTCAAGTAGTTGAACCACTCTGGAAGCTTAACGAGGTTGCTTACGATAGCGTTCGCACCGAAGCCGAAGTAGCCGTAATCCTCAGGCGTACCACGATCCTTGAACTGACGGAAGGCGCGGTACCAGTCGCGACGGTATGAACCATCGAAGTAAACCATTTCCTTCCAACCAATCTGACCTGTTACAACAGCACCCTTGTTCCAGTCAGAGCTCTGGCTTGGCGATGTAGCGCCAGGACCACCTGCTGCTGTAGAGAAGTAGTTAGCCATTGTAGAGAGGTGCTCGCGGTCACCATAGTAATATGTAGCAGTCACGTCGTTGCTATGACCGAACGACTTGCGGATGTGGCCTACATAACCAGCTGTTGCAGAAACGTCCCAATCGCCGAATGTCTTGTTGTAGGTAAGCATGAAGTCGGTGTAGAGGTCGGTTGTCTTAGAGTAGCTCCACCAGTAGCGACCGAGGTCTTCCATAGAAGCCGGGAGCCATGTTGTAGCGTAACGCTTCGACTCGCTCTCGTACTTTGTGAAGTCCATACCCAAACGAGCCTGGAACGAGAGACCGTCGTAGATGTCGAGTGAACCGGTAACGTTACCGAAGAAGCGGTCTTCCTTAGCAACACCCGAGTTCTGGTTAACAAGCCAGTACGGGTTGTTCTGTCCCTGAGCTGAGTAAGCCCAGTTCTGCATCGGCTGACCTGTTACAGTGCCCTGCTCCTTAACCTTTGTATATGTGCTGCCCGTGCGCTTGAAGTATGTCTGCAAACCAGTCAGCCAAGTACCGTTCTCTACGCGGTAGTTGTTGCGATAGTAGCCGAGATCGATGTTACGCGGCATCATGTACAAGTGGTAGATCGGGTTCATTGTGATACCACCACCAGGACGGTTCTTTGTCTTTGTCTGGATGTAGTTCATCGACACGTCGATAGAAGCGCGGTCATAGAACTTGAAGTTCTGACGGAAAGAGAAAGTGTGACGGTTGTATGAGTTGTTCTCAATCATACCGTTTGCGTGAGAGTTACCATAAGAGAAGTAGCTGCTCATCTTGTCTGTACCGCCAGAGAGTGCGATAGAGTTGTTGGTTGTAACACCAGTCTTGAAGAAGTCGGCAACGTCGTCGCCCGCGCGGTTGCGGAGGTGTACCTCGTTCATTGTATTGCCGAAGTGCTCGCCGTACATCGGAGTCTGAACGATGAGCTGGTCGTTAGAACGTGAAGACAACTTCTCGCCCCAGCTGCTGATGCTCATAGTGTGAGCGTTCTCGTCGATAGCAGCACCGTAAACGTTCTGTATTTTCGGAGTTGTGAGCGGAGTGTCGAATGTAACGTTAGAAGAGAAGTTAACGCTAACCTTGCCCTCGCGACCCTTCTTTGTGGTAATCATAAGGACACCGTTGGCAGCCTCCGAACCGTAAAGAGCAGCAGCGTTGGCACCCTTCAGCACGTTGATTGACTCGATATCGTCAGGGTTGATCATTGAGAGAGCGTCGCTACCCTCAGATACGCCTGTTGTAAGCATGTTAGCGCCAGAGCCTACCTGTCCGCGCTGCGAGTTGTTCATAGGAACACCGTCGACAACGATAAGCGGAGTAGACGAACCGAGGATTGACTTGTTACCACGGAGGATAATCTTAGAAGCGCCACCTGCACCACCTGCTGACGGAGTGATGGTTACACCAGACACCTTACCCTCGAGAGAGTTGGCAACGTTCGGATCCTGCACACGGTTGAGGTCAGAAGCCTTCACCTGCTGTGTAGAGTAAGTAAGTGACGACTCTTTACGCTTGATACCCATGGCGGTTACTACGACCTCCTTGAGCACTGAGCTCTCGTCCTTCATGGTTACATCTACGCTTGCACGACCGCCGATCTTTACCTCCTGCGGTGTGTAGCCGATGTAAGAGAACACCAAGACAGCGTTCTTGTCCTTAACGTTGATTTTGTAGTTACCGTCGATGTCGGTCACTACACCAAGACCAGTGGCACCCTTCACTACAACGCTAACGCCGATAAGTGGTTCGCCAGTACCATCCTTAACAGTACCCTGAACGACAGAGCCCTGAGCCTGTGTCAAAGCATTAGGAGCCACGTTGCCATTGGCAGAAGCATACTGCATTGGCATACCTGCTGCGAGCATCGCAAAGGCTGCTTTCAGCACCATACTGCTTTTCTCGTTTGATTTGTTGTTCATTGTTTGTTTTTTAATAAATGAATATAGGTGGAACCGGCGAGGCGGCAGCGCCGCCCGCCGGTTCACTATTCGTTGTTATTACTTCTTGATTACGTTGAGAGCCTTGAACGGCTTGCCGTCCTTGAGTACCTGTACGATGTACATGCCCTTGCCACCCTGAACAGCTACGTTCACTGTCTCGCCGGCATCAGCACGGAAGTCGTTGCTCTGGAGCACTGCACCTGCTGCGCTTACGATGTTGATGGTGTAGAAGCCACCCTCAGCGAAGCGGAGGTTAACGCTCTCTACGAACGGGTTAGGATAAACAGAGAAGCCTGCTGCGTCCTTAACGTCGTTGATTGCGTCAACACCTGTGATAACGAGTACGTTCTCAAGTGCCTTCTCAGACTCGCCCCAGAAGTTGGTGAGCTTAACGCCTGCCTCATACTCGCCCGGACGAGCGAATGTTACGACAGCAGCCTTATCGGTCTCTGAAGAGATGCGGCCGCCGTTGAGCTGCCATGTGTGTGAAGTCTTAACCTCGAGTGTACCGTCGATGCCAGGATAGCCTGTTACCTCATTGTTTGCACCTACAGTCTTGTAAGATGCTGTAGAAGTATTCTCACCGCCAGAGCCGTTCATCACAACCATTCTTGCCTTGTACTGAGCACCTGCCTTACCAAGGTTAACGAATGTAGAGTCGCTCTTGTCCATCTCCTCGAAGGTGTAGTAGCCCATGAGTCCCTCAGGAATCTCGTTAGCTGCATAGCCCTGCATTGCGCGAACCACCTCAGCATCGGTAAGAGGCTTGTTCCAAACCTGAACCTCATCGATAGTTGCGTTCAGACCTGCCTTGTAAACACCGCCACCACCGATGAACACGTTAGCGTGCTCAGAAGTCTTGATGCGGCTGTCAGAGCTGTTCTCACGGAGGTTAGATGCAGCAAAGTTGTTAGGACCTGCTACGCACTTGCCGTTGAAGTAGATCTTCTGCTGCTTGTCAGCAGCCTGAGTAACGACGATGTGGTTCCAAACACCCGGGTTGAGACTGTAGCCTGTAGACATCATCGATTCTCTTGGACAGTCGTGACTCGTCCAACCGAAGGTATTAAACGACACCTCGTTAGCCGCGTGATATTGATTACACTCGCTGTTACCAGCCTGAATTTCTGGACGTATCTGTACCCAGAGGTCACCCCAGTTGTTGTGAGGCCACTTGTCAGAGATAGTGTTCTTCTGGATGAGGTTTGTACCCTGCTTGTCGTGAGCATAGTTGTCTACCTTAACCCAGAGAGCGTAAGAGTAAGCCATGCTTGTGTTGTTGCCGCCGTCGAGTGTTACCTCAGCCGGGATCAGGAGCATGTTCGGATCCTTTACAACAAGACCGCGTGACACCTTACCCTCGCCGTCGCGTGATGTGTAGTTGAGCTTGATTTCCTCTGTTGTCTCAGCTGTTTCCTTGTCAGCAGTTACAGTCTCAACAACTGGCACAGCACCTGTCTTCTCCGGAGAGATGATAACCTTGCCGCGGAATATCTCTTTTGCACCCTTATCGTTAACAACCTCGAGGTCGTAAACGCCAACCTCTGCTACAGAAGTTGTGAACTGGTTGCAATTTGAGTACGTCTCGCCTACCTGAGCACCGGTCTGTGCGTTGAGCAGACGGAACGACTTAGCGTTCGGTGCGAACTGGTCCTCGTAGTAAACCTTGAACTGCTCGTTCGGCTTGATAACCTGGCGGTCGATAGCTACCTCTGTAGACGGTGTGTCGTACTTAACTTCCTGGTAGTTGCTCCAAGAGATTTCGCTCTTCTGCAAACCGTCAGGAGAAACGGCGCGTACACCGAAGCGGCAGTCGCGCTTTTCGAGGTCGGCTACCATCGGAGCATCGACTACGTAAGCTGCCCATGATGTTGTAGCTGTGAGGTACTGCTCCTTCTCGCCCTTCTGCTGGAACCAGATCTCGTAGTACCATGTATCTACCTCGTCGTTGTATGTCTTAACGCCGCCGGTCTCTTCCTTGGCAGCGTAGCGGATCTTGAAGTCGCAAGTCTTGTCCTTACCGCGGAGCACCTTTATCTCCTTAATCTTCGGAGCAACCGGAGCGAATGTCTGCTTCGGGTTGCGAACTGCGAGCTCACCAACGAGCATGTTGTAGTCCTTGGCAGTGTTGTCGAGACGGATACCGATCATTGCAATCTCGTCGCCCGACTTCAGACCGAGCTTGTCGAGAGTAGTGGTGAATGTTGTCCACTTGCCGAACTTCTCAGCTGCAGGGATAGCAATCTCCTTGTACTCTGTGAGCTTGCCCTTGAGAGCTACGAACAACTTAGCGTGTGTGTCGAGCTCGTTGCTCATCTTATATGTAAGAGAGATGTTGTACGAAGGCTCTGTCTTGAGCAAAGTCTTGAAGAGCTTCACACGTGATGTTGTTGTCTGACCCTTCAAGCGGAGGCAAGAGCCACCCCAGTAAGCGTCGTCCCATGTAAGTTCAGCCTGAGCGAGGTTGCCGCTCTTTGCGCTCTCGTTGCCGTCAACAATCCACCAACGCCATGTAGGCAGGAAGTCCTGAGTAGCGATGTTGTGCCACTTGTGGTTGAACGCCACCTCACCCTCGTTCTTGAATGTAAGACCGTTGCCGAGGTTGAAGCGTGTTACGAACGGAACCTGCTGGATAGTAGACTTAGCAGTCACGTAGCTTGCTACACCGTGGAACTTGCCCTTCAAACTACCGTTGGCGAGTGTTACGACGTCGCTCCATCCGAGGATGTCAGGAGTGTTAGCCGGGTTGCGGTTGCCACCGCTGAACACCATCTCCTGCTTGTCGAGGTAAGCCTGCTGGATAGCCACGTCAGATGTACCGTAGTCGGTAGCGCTCTGGTGAATAAGGCCCTGTGAGTGAGCACCCCAGAAGCCAACAGAAGCCTCTACGTCGTTGAGGTCGTTCCAGTTAGAGCTTGAAGAATGGAGCGCACGGCCCTGAATATCGAAACCCTTGTAGTAGTCGTACGGGTCGCGGCCCATGCTCTTTGCATATGCTGCAGTGTTCTTGAGAGTACCAGCACCGGTGTTGTAGTTAGAGAACATCATGTCGGTAACGACGTTGTCCTTATTACCGAACTGATTCTTGTTGTGAGCACTAAGGCCCTGGTCGAACGTGATGCCACCGTAGTCGTTGGTACCGTCATACCAGTGGAGTTGGAACTTCCAACCGATCTTCTCTGCCTCCTTATGGCACGCAGCGAAGAAGCCCTGGATCTGCTTCATTGTTGCAGCATTAGCGTTGAACTCAGAGTTCACACCAACGCCGTCGATGCCGTAATACTTAAGAATCTTAACGAAGCGCTCTACGTTTTTGTATGTGCCGTCAGAGTTCTTCTTTGTCAACTCGCCGAAGGTCTTGCCCCAACCGCTTGCTGCATTCACGTTAACACTAGCAGACCAAGGAATTGAAGCAACGCAACCTACCGCTACACCGTTCTTGTGAGCAACGTCAGACAGACCGCCAGTTACGCGGAACCAAGGTGCTGTCCAGTTACCGTGGATGCTGAGGTATGACCACATTGAGAAGTTGTCGCCCTCGAAGCAGTAGCGCGGAAGAGCCTTCCAAGAAGACGTTGGATCGTCGAGCGGAGTCCAGAGACACATCTTACGACCCGGCTTAGCCTGCTTGCTAACCTCTGCCTGATAGTCGTCAGCCTCAGCGATGCGCGGCAATGGGCGAACGCGTGAGATGTAGAACTGGTCGTCCATCTCGCTCACCTCGCGCGGAGGTGTGCCAGCTTCCCAGTTCCAGATGTTCTCGAGGAGGTACTGGTCACCCTTGTCCTGAATGTCTAACGGATGAGTCGGAGTACGCTGAGCATAACCGAACACGCAGCCACACAGAAGCATGGATGCGAGGAGTGTTGTTTTCTTGTTGTTCATTTAGATATTGTTTTGTTGATTAGGTATTCTTTTAGTTGGCAAGAAGACGAGAAGACGAGTGGACAAGGGGAATTGCCTCCCTGTCTACCCACCCACTCGTCTGCTTTATTTACTTACGGATAAGCTTAACAGTGCGAACAGTCTTGCCGTCCTTCTTCACATTAAGCACGTAGATGCCTGCCTTAGCGAGGTGTACGTTAACCACGTTGCCAGCGTTGAGCTGAGCTGCCTTGCGAGCCACCTGCTCACCAGCTGTTGTGTAAACGCTAACCTCGTATGCGCCAGCCTCAGCGAACTCTACTACTGCGTCCTCGCCTACTGTGTAAGCCTTCATCTCGGTGCCCTCTACAGCGTCAACGCCAGTAGGATAAGCCACCTTGATTACAGAGAATGTCTTCTCTGCCTTACCAAGAGCGTTAGAGAGTGTAAGAGTTACGTCGTAGTCGCCACCTGTGCGGAACGAAACGTTTGCAGAACCTTCCTCGCCGTTACCAGTAATGTCAGCGAATGTAGCGTTCTTAGCAGTCCATGACGGCTTGGTCTCTACCTTGTATGTCTCGCCAGATACGAACGGTGAACCAGCGATGTATGTAGGCTCAATAAACTTAAGAGTAGCCTGACCCTCGCTGCCACCTGCAATCATATCCTGCATACCTGCCTTTGTGCCAGCAAGTGAACCTGCAGCTGAGAAGTAGTTGTCAGTAGCCTTCTTCTCGAAGTCCCAGAATGCCTTCACGCCAGCAGGGAGGTTGTTAGCGTTGAGGTCGCCCATAGCAACCTTAGCGTCTGCTGCTGTGACTGCCTTGTCCCAAACTACTACGTTGTCGATAACACCGTCAATACCGTAACGTGAGAAGAGCGGACCACCGATGCAGAGGTACATACCATTTGTGATGCCATAGATATCGTTCTCATAGTCTGGTTCTGTTGTCTTTGTGGCTCCACCGGTACGATCCCATGAAGTAACGGTCTGCTTAACGCCGTTTACGAACAGGTCGCTACGGAAGTTACCGCCATCGTTATAATCAAAGGCCATTGTTATGTGTACCCAGTTACCTACAGGCAGCTTAGTGTTAGCATACTTATAGTGAAGCTCCTTGTTAGAAGTAGCGTCTGTACCACGGAAGTTGTAGTGATCGATGCTACCATCTGCACCGATACCAGACCAGTTCCAACCCCAGTCTGTCTTAGGCCAACCATCCTGCTTGTTGTAAACATTGAAGAGAGTTGTAGGATCGCCCGACTTGAGGCTGTTGATCTTCAACCAGAACGATACAGAGTAAGACTTCTTGCCTACGAGACCGAGATCTGCAGCAGAAACACCGAAGCGCTTCTCCTTCAGGTCAAGACCCTGTGAACCAGAACCGTCTGCGTGACGACCTGTGTAAGCCATCTTAACGCTCTCGCCGGTCTTGAGAGAAACTTCCTCATCGCTACCGTTAGCTGTGAGAGTGTAGATCTCAGGCAGAGCACCTGTGCCCTCGCCAGTGATCTGAATGTAAGATGCGAATGTACGTGTGGTCTGCTTAGCAGCACCATCCTCACCATACTCGTTGCCAGTAACCTTGAGGTCGTAACTACCGACGTCTGCAAGTGATGTTGTCCAAGAGTTGCCATCGCCACTCTTAACAACCTTACCATCCTTAACAATCTCCCACTTAGCAGCTGGGTGCTCAGGGTCGATGTAGCTGAGTGTGAACTCCTCGTTCGGCTTGATAGTCTTCTTGTTGCTCTGGATATCGTCGTTGTAAACGTATGAAGCAGGTGCCATATAGTTGCTCCAAGCGATCTCAGACTCTGTCTTGTGGTCGAGAGCTACGGCAGAAACACCAAGGCGTACCTTAGCGTTTGCCTTAGTAGTCGGGATTGAGTAGTAGAGACCAGCCCAAGAAGTTGTTGTACCCATGAGCATCGGCTCCTTGCCCTCCTCCTGAGCGTAGAGACGGAAGTGAGATGTCTTAACGTCGAGGTTGTAGCACGGCTCGCCAGCTGCCTTAGTGTTAGGCATGTTGAAGATGATCTTAGCGTCCATACCAGCCTTGCTGTTGTAGAGCATCTTGGTGTTAGCTGCGTCGATAACCGGAGCAGCCGGTGTAGCCGCCTTGCCGCGAACGATAGAGAACTCGCCGAGCATGAGGTTGACGTTCTTAGCGTTCTGGAAGTTGAGAGCTACGAGAGCAAGAGTCTTGCCGTCGAAGTCAGAACCTACTGTGAATGTCTGCTTAACCCAGTCGTTAACGTCAGCTACACGATCTGCCTTGCAGAGGTTGTAAGCCACGCCCTTGTCTTCGCTGCCCTCTGCCGAGAGAACGAGGTCGAGGTCTGTTGCGCCCTCGTTGAGCTTATAGCGAACAGTGATAACGTCACCCTTCTTCAAAGCGTACTTTGTCTTGAAGAGGTGGAGATACTCGTTAGCTGTTGTACCGAACACCTTGAGTGTAGAACCTCCGAAGTAAGCGTCGTCCCATACGAACTGAGCGTCGAGGCCCTCAGCCGGAACGTCAGCTGCTGTACGTCCGAGAAGCTTGTTAGCGAACCAGAAGTGCCATGTCGGCAGGTAGTCCTGCATACCTACGTTGTACCAAGGTGTGCTGGTCTTGCGCTCGCCGTTAAGGTTGAAGAACTTACCGTTACCGAGGTTGAAGTAAGTGATGAACGGCTCCTCAGCGAGATCTCAGCTCAGCGGTGAGCGTGCTGTCATGAATGCAGCCATACCGTGCCAAGTCGGGTTGTATGCTGTGTACTGATGCTTGTCAACAATAGACGGAGTGATAACCGGGTTGCGGTTGCCGCCACCAAAGTAGCACTCTGTACGACGGAGGTAAGCGAACTGCTTCTTCTCGTCAG
>ERZ1023853.272-NODE-272-length-12850-cov-16.757171_pt1 | contig 12850 bp, 7 predicted proteins | sample MGYA00380386_ERZ1023853 | MGnify/ENA primary metagenome ERZ1023853 (study PRJEB33179, sample SAMN07449009) | human gut metagenome | biome: Human-gut; feature: Human associated habitat; material: Faeces | host: Homo sapiens | place: India: Bhopal | collected...
CCAATCCCTGGCATTTCTACATCTCCATCGCCCTCTTCTTTGCCACCTTTATCGGTGTGAAAGTGATGAAGATCAATCCTATCCGCATGATACTCTATTCTGCGTTTGCCGGATTGCTTCTTCTCTATTAAGACTTTTTTCACCCCAAACTACCTCTACTTCTACATGCCGTTCTCGCTTACCAAGGATGCACAGGGCTAAGCGAAGGTGTGCAACATACACCCTCGCTTTTTATTTTCTATATATCAGGCACTTATGTCATATTCACAAGTTTTGTGCTCCCACACATTTTGCGCGGTAGTGCAAACGTTTGCACATTATTTTATTGATTTTTCATCATTTTCTTGAAGCTCCTTTGAGAAAATTATCTTATATTTGCAACCGAAAAGGAAACCCGGCGACATTCATTTTGTTACAAGGGTAAGCCTGATATAATAAGTAAATGAATAAGAATAAGCAACTAGCATTATCCTTAAGAAAGAACATAACAGAGTAAGATTATGATGATGAAGCAGAGATCATTCAAACGAACACCGATGTTGTTACTGCTGATTCTCTCAACAGTAATAACCCGAGCGCAAGAGGTAGCACTGAAGACCAACCTGCTTGGTCTGGCAACCACCTCGCTCAATGCTGGTCTAGAAATAGGCACGGGCAGGAAAAGCACTTTTCAGCTTTTCGGCGCCCTGAATCCCTGGAAGTTCTCAGGCGACAAGAAATTGCGCTACTGGAACGTAATGCCAGAGTACCGCTGGTACACCTGCCAGAAATTTGGAGGCCACTTTTTCGGCATCCATGCCCTTGGAGGTGAATACAACGTAAAAAATGTGGACCTGCCTTTCGGCATCTTGCCAAAGACAGAGAAAGGAAGACATTACGAAGGCTGGTATGTCGGTGGTGGTCTCACCTACGGATACCAATGGCTGCTGTCTGAGCATCTCAATCTCGAAGGATCCATCGGATTAGGATACATCTACAGCCCATACAAGCTTTACGGAAGATGTGACAAATGCCTTAACGAGGACCACCGCAACTATGTAGGTCCAACTAAAGCCGCCCTCTCCCTGATATACGCATTCTAGGAACAATATCACCAAGATAGCGAAAAACAAAATCAAACCCTCTTTTACAAGATGAAGAATATGAAGAAAATGAAGCTTTATGCGGTCATTTCGCCCCTTTGCATTCTGTTTGCACAGAGCGCTTTGACTATACAAGCCCAGAAGATAGATGATTCGCAGCTACGGTTGGCTGGAGGCAAGATTCTGATAGACAGCGTCTTGACACAGAAGAAAAGCGACAGTCTCAAGGTTGCTTTCCGACTCCATCTCGATAGTCTGCAGCTCAAATCAGAGCAACAGCTGGTTTTCACTCCGATTATCGCCGGAGAGGATACCATCGCCCTGAATCCCATTATCATCAATGGCAAAAACCAGAACATCAGATACCTGCGCAAAAGCAGCAAACTGAAGAACAGCCAGGCATTGGTAGTGAGACGCAGGAATGATACCGAGCAGCAGGTGCTCTTCTCACAGACCCTTCCCTACAGGAAGTGGATGAAGGCTTTCAACCTCTCCATGACGGAAGACCTCTGCGGATGCGGCAACCTGATGGATCAGGATACCACCCAGATGGCGGTCATCAACCCAATACCCAAGATTGGTCGCGAACATTACGTGAAGCCAAAGGCTGAAGCCATCAAGGTAAGAGCCGAAAAGGGTGAAGCTTACCTGAGCTTCATGCTCAACAAGAGCGATATCCTCGCCGACTTCCGTGAAAATGCAGCAGAGCTGAGAAAGATTACATCCACCATCGACCTCGTAAAGAACGACAAGGATGTGAGCATCACCAATATCGATATTCATGGCTATGCGTCGCCGGATGGTCCTTACGACAACAATGTGCGACTCGCCAACAACCGTGCGGCTGCCCTGCGCAATTATGTATGTAATCTCTACACCATCGATAACAAGCTCTTCACCTATCACGCCACCCCAGAAGACTGGGAGGGATTCAAGAAGAAGGTGGAAGCAAGCAACTTAGCCGACAAGTCTGCCATCCTTGCCGTTGCCAACTCATCCTTGGCACCCGATGCAAAGGACCAGAAAATCAAGAAGCTTTATCCGGCTAGCTATCGCTACATCATGAGTGAGATTTATCCTCGTTTACGCCACAGCGACTATACGGTAACCTATACCGTTCGTCCTTTCGACATTGAAGAGGCAAAGGTAATCCTGAAGACCAAGCCTCAGCAGTTGTCATTACAGGAGATGTATCTGGTGGCACAGACCTATGAACCTGGTTCTCCTGAGTTCAACGAGGTGTTTGATATTGCCGTCCGTCTCTTCCCTGATGATGAGACAGCCAATCTCAATGCCGCCTGCACAGATTTGCAGAAGGGCGACCTCGTAACTGCCGAGAAACATCTTGCCAAGGCAGGAAACTCGAAGGAAGCTGAGCGTATCAGAAAGATCTACGAGGAAATGAAGGCGGAACAATAAAAGATATAATTAACATTAAAATCATATAGATTATGAAAATTAAACATTTCTTTGGATTGGCTGTCATCGCAGCTATGACAGCAAGCTGTTCAAGCAATGAGGATTTGGGAACCGCAGGTCCAGGTACTGGTACTAATGAAGCTGGTGTTGGTTATGCTACTTTCACCATCAACTTGCCTACAACAAGTGGAACACGTGCAGATGGTACACCATCAGGTTCACCATCATTTGAGAATGGTGACAAGAATGAGTATGCTGTTAAGGACGCAACTCTTCTTCTCTTCCAGAAAAATGCTACTACTGGTGCCTTTGAATACAAGGGAGCTGTAGAACTTGGTAATATGGAGCCTTGGACATCAAGCGACGCAACTGGTATTACCACAACAGCCAAGTTGACTGCCAAAATTAATAATGCTAAAGTTGGCGCAAATGATTATTATGCTCTTATTGTTCTTAATAACCATACAACAACAGCTGCAAAAATCAATTTTCCTACTACAAACCAATCATTTGCTGAGTGGAGCAAAATAGCTACTAACGCAACTGACAAATACTCGGAGTATGACAACGGTTTCTTTATGGCTAATGCTCCTAAGTATGTTGCCAATGGTACTCCTGAAACTCTTGTTAAGATTAAGAATATCTGTGCTTCTAAGCAGCAAGCTGAGAATTCAGAGGCTACTACAGTATATGTAGAGCGTGGTCTTGCTAAGGTTTCTCTTGAAGATGGTTCTGAAAATAAGCATGTTGATATAGCAGAAGGAAACTATAAAGGTGACAAGGTTGACATTACTGGTTGGACGCTTGACGTTACCAACACCAAGACATACCCTGTACATGTAACAGAAGGATTGTGGGCTGATACATGGAAGACAACTGTTACTCCTGCTGCTACCAATGGTGCAACAATGGATCGTTTCCATGACAAGCTTGGAGAGTTCCCACGCGTATATTGGGGAGTAGATCCTAACTACAAGACAGGTTTTGCTACTGTAGACGCTTGCGAAGGCGAGTTTAACCTGGTAGCAAACCAAACAGACCTATCAAAAGCGTTTAAGACTGGTGAAGACGCCAAGAAGCCTCAGTACTGCCTTGAGAATACTTTCGACATTGATCACATGGTGCAGGGTCAGACAACACGAGTTTTGTTCTCTGCTAAGTACACACCTGATGGTTTTGGAGACAATGAGACTTTCTACAAGATGGGTAACAGCTCTCAGTTGTGGAATGCTACTAAGGTAGAGGCTCAGATTCAGGCTAAGGCTATGGAGGTACTTAGTGAGACTGATAAAACAAAGGTAAAAGTAACACTTGCAGCAAAAGGCAATGACTTGACAAAGGCAGGAGTTCGTTTGGTTGCCGCTGCTAATATTACTCATGTTGGAGGAGATGCTCTTACTACTGACGAGGTTGATAAGATCAATGCAAAGCTCGGCTTCAAGAAAGCTACAGAAACAGACGCAACAGTTGGTTTGTCTACTTTCGAGAGTGGCGTTTCTTACTACATCGCACGTGTAAAGCACTTCAACGAGCTTACTCCTTGGAATGCTGGTGATAAGACATACGACAGTAACAATGCCAACTGGCTTGGTCGCTACGGTGTTCTCCGTAACAACTGGTATGAGCTTTCTGTAAATAGCGTTAGTGGTCCTGGTTATCCTGACGTTCCTAAGGTTAATCCTACAGATCCCGACGACGTTAACGATCAGTACATCAACGTAGAGGTTAAGATCCTCAAGTGGGCTAAGCGTTCACAGAAGGTAGATTTGTAATAGCGTAATAACAACGAAAGGCGGAGCTTAGGCTCCCGCCTTCGTTAAAACATACGAGTTGTGTTTTCAGCTTCACCATAGTGGAAAGCCAGAAACACAACTTGATATTTTGAAACATTATATTGATAATAACCAAAAAGCATCATGGCAAACAAAAAGTTACATAGTTGGATCAAGAATATACGCATGGAATGGGGATTCGACAGCTTGGCTGCTATCAGCCGTACCGCTGCTTTCGGAACCATCGTCGCTCTCGGCAGCATGCTCAGCAGCTGCAACGACTTGATGCACGACGACCTCCCTCCTTGCGATACGGGAGTTGACTTGCAGTTCAAGTACGACTACAACGTCCAGCGCGCTGATATGTTCAACAATCATGTAGGCGGCGTCTGCGTGTTCGTCTTCGATGAGCAGGGCAACCTAGTGGCTCGCCAGGATGCAGCCAACGAGGGAAAATCCCGTCCCCTCAAAGACCCTAACTATGCCATGCGCATAGACTTGCAACCTGGCAAATACCGCTTCGCCACCTTCGCCTTCCAGAAGAAATACGAAGAGGCACTGTCACAGGCTGGTGCCAAATTCCACATCGAAGCTCCAGCAGCAGGAGAAAACATCGAAAAACTCCGTGCCCGACTCGACAGAAATGCCGGAAAGGTAGAAAACCAGGCTCTTCCGCTTGATACCCTCTGGCAGGGATTGAGCAACGAAACGGTAGAGGTGAAGGATTTTCAGATTACCCACCATACCATCAGTCTCATCAGAGACACCAAGCAGCTCACCATCAGTCTGCATCAGCTGGACGAACCAGCCGACATCCACGCTGAAGACTTCAGTTATCAGATAACTGATGCCAATGGCTACATCAATCACGACAATTCTCTCCTCCCAGACGAGGAGTTGACATACACCCCTTACAAGACCTGGACCACCGAGTTCACCACTCCGGAGGGTACCGTACAGGAGCGTACCGCTCACGCCGCCCTGATGTTCTCCCGCCTCGTGTTGCATCCAAAAACCGAGAACGACAAGAATGCGATACTGAGCATCTGGAACAAGAAGACGGGCGAAGAAGTGGTCCGCATCAATCTAGCCGATTATCTGGCACAGGGCCGTGGAGCATTCGAAGCAATGAACTATTCGGCACAGGAGTTCCTGGACAGAGAATACGACTATAAGCTGGACTTTTTCCTGAAAGGCGACAAGTGGCAATACGTTAAGTTGGGCATCTCCATTCTGGATTGGAGCAAGCGCATACAGCCAACCGACTTATAATCGAATTCCAAATTATCGGTAGTAAGCTATCGAGATAAGAGATAAGTATAAAGAAAGGCAAAGTTATCATGAGAAGATTTCATATCTATATAGGTTTCATAGTTTGGTTGTTGACTAGTTTATTTGTAGTTAGTTGTAATGACGAGTTGGAGGGTAACGGATATACCACCAACTCGTCAAGCAACCTGCACGTGCTGGTACCAACCGTGCTCAGTGCGAACGGCAATGATTTCAGCGGCAGTTCCTCTAAGGTTCCTACCTATAATGCTACAGTAGATGAATGCCAGATCAATGATCTTCTCCTCTACGCATTCCCTGTAGATAATAACGGCAAAGCCAATGGTACAGCCATCGTAGAGCAGTTGACAGCCCCTATCGCTTCCAACATGCTGGATGAGCATATCGCCACCTATCAGCTGCGCATCAATCCCGGCAAGTATCATATTTATGCCGTGGCAAATATGGCTGAGGCTCTTTCCAAAGCCAATATCAGCAATGAGAATGAACTCAAGTCTGAGGTCTTGAAATATACAGATGGCATTACGGCAAATCTCCCTATTGCCACCAATATCCCAATGATATACGAGCCAAAAGATATCAACGGCAATCTGCTGACAACCGATATTCATGTGGCTGGTGATAAGTACACCACGGTGGCAGCCAACCTGAAGTTTACATGCGTAAAGGTTAAGCTGAATCTTATCTTCGATCCTACTGCTGAAGGTTCTGCATTCAATGGTAATAGCTATATCATCAAGGATATTCTGGCTCAAAAGCTTTCTCCTAGCACCACGCTGAGTTGGGATGGAGCATTTAGCAAGCCAGCCTCTAGTGTTAGACCAGATTATGCCAATGGTTTTGAGAATGAAGTTTATGCTACTCCTTCTGAGGCAAGCAATAAGGGTGGTTATTATAAGGCGGGAGACTGGACAGAGGATGCAACCAATGCCAATGTGAATAATAAGGACATCATCACCCTTGTTCAGGGTGCTACTCCTAAAGCTGCTCCACAGAATGCCGCCGATAAGTGGCTTTTTCAAGGCACTTACTATCTGCCAGAGCGTTATATCGCCGAAGCCTCTCAGCAGTCTACCTTCAAAGTTAATGGCTCTGTGAATGGTAACATTGAGAACTACTATAAGATTAAGCTGGGACATCGTCAGGACGAGAGTTCAACTTCCAAAGAAGTCCCAACTTTCCCTCGTGGCACCTATTATGAGATTATCGGCAAAATCAAGAGTCTGGGAAACATGACCCTCGACTGTAATGTGAGCGTAAAGGACTGGACTCCTGTACCGATAGATGCCGACTTCAACCATACTACTTTGTGGGTGAGCAAGACAGAGGCTAGTGTGACCTCTACGACAAATGATTATATTTCATATAAATCGAATGCTGCTATTGTAGAATTTGGTTGCGACAACACCATATTTGTCAATGGTAAAGATGAACCCATCATCATTCAGAATAATCGCGGCAAAGATGCCGATGGCAATGACATCATAGAATGTCGTGTGAATCCGGATATCCCAGTCAGTGCCTATTCTCCATCTGAGCAAAGTGGCACCGCTAAGTTTTGGCTCAAGGCAAATAACCTCAAGAAATATATAGATGTACATTATGATGTTACACCTTATCTGGATGTAACTAAAGAACTGGTCATCTACTATAATAGTACAGATGCAGAACAGAATAAAAGAACCATAAAATGGGATACTAACCTGGGTGGTATCAAGTTGGAAAAGACCTCATCCAGTATAGGTTACTCAACTATCAATATGGATTTATCTGAATCGGATGATGCAACAGGAACGTTCACGGTTACAGCTACGGAAAATCCTGTAACAACCACCATTCATGAATTCAAGGTAACGTCAAAAGATGGATCTATGTCTCAGATTGTTCGTGTAACAGTTAGTCCTCCTATCGGTGACTATCGTATCTATTTCAGAGCGATTAATGACCGCAGTAAATATACTGGAGGTAACAGATCCGATAATTTCAAGGGAATCTTAGCAGAAGGAGGTACAAACAACTGGAGCGATGGATGGAATAAGGATGCAAATGATACAAGTGTTCCCCAACGAGATAACCACCGCATCTATGTATATACCCAGATTGGTGAAACAGAAGATGAAGTTACAGGAAAAGGTTGGATTTTTACGGAAGGACCGGCCAATAAAAATGGATGGCCTGGAGAAGAAATGGAGGCCGACGAGACTAACACCGGATGGTATTACAAAGACTTCCCTCAAAATGCGCAGTCTGTATTAAATACAAATAATTCAGAAGGTTCAAGAACTATTACGCCAGGTGAGACATTGATTATGTTCAGTAATAATACATATGTAGATCAAGGATATAGTTTACACCGTTGTCCTCATCATCTAGAGCCGGGTATTCCTCTCTTCGATTATGAAGACCGTGAAGGCTGGATTGTCTATGATCCGACATCAGACCCTATATGGCATGTATATGATGATATGCCTGAAATTGAGGACATAGAGATCAAAGTATATACCCAAGAGCAAACTTGGGGATGGTATAAGCATTATGGTATTGCTGATGGTTCGAACCAATTCAAAATAAATGATCCTTCTGAAAGTGGTTCTGACAAAGGCAATTCATGGACTTGCAAGAAAGTAGAAAACGGTTGGTGGAAAACTGTCATCAAACTGAAAGCTATTAAAGGAGAGCATAACAAAGATATCAGAATCCATTTAAAAGACACTAAAATTCTGCTCTTCGATGGCAATAGCTACGAGAAGTATGGCGACACTGGTTATTACCAAAATGGAAACTGGTATCAAGGTAAGCCTAATGGCGTAACAGAATAAATAATATAGAAAAAATGAAGAAGATAAAGCATTTAATGATATGGATTGGATTGCTCCTAAGCCTTGTTTCCTGCAAGGATACCATGGAGGCAATCGGACTCGGCGGGGATGAGATCCCCGCCGAGGGACTCGTCTTGAACATTGATTTGCCCAATTTTTCTGAAAAGCAACTGGGCACGAGAGCTGATGCTACGGAAACAGAATCTATCAACAAGCTCACTTTGCTTTATTACGACAGTAGCAACAAGTATCTAGGCAAAGAAGATTGCACCAATCAATTAACAGAGACAAACAAGAAAAGCAATGGCAGCTATAACATCAAAGTAAACGCTCCGAAAGAAGCAAGCTACATACAAGTAGTTGCCAATGCCGATGTTACAGATGAAGAAGCAAGAGACTTACAGGAAATCAGTAAAGCAGCAGATCGCACTCCAAGCCTTACTGAGCCAGTTTGTTGGGGTAGCATCAAGGTTACCGATTTGCTAACTCCTGAGACTGCCAAGATTTCGCTTCTGCGCTCTAATGCCAAGATTACCCTCAAAGTTGCCGAAGGCATTAAGGGTATCTTTCCTGAAGAAAGCGCAGGACTTATCATCAATAATACAGCTAAGAAAACAGCTATCGCTCCAAAAGGCTATAAAGAGCAAACAGATAAAGAATTGGCAACAACTACAGAATTCAGTAGCACAAATGTTGGCGATGGCTCAGACAGAGTTGTTGCTGTAAACGAGACATCAATTGGTCAAGCAAACATTATCATCCAGGCTAAATATAACAATGAAGTAGGTTTCTATAAAGTTGGCCTTTATAAAAAGGATGACAAGAGTTACGAGTATGCCCTCTTGCGAAACCATAACTATACCATCACCGTAACCAAGGTGAATGATTATGGTTTTAAGACTTTGGACGAAGCCATCAAGGCACAACCAGAGAACAGAATAGAGGTAGAAATCAAAGATGATAATCCTGCCATCACCAACATGATTGCCTGCAAGGATTATGAGCTTGGTGTTAGTGACGACCTATCCGTAAAAGCAACAGCAGCTAAAGCAACTGAAGCTATTAAAGCAACCATCACTTTGGTTACTACGCTCTCTTCTGCAACAAGTGCTGACGGCAAACTCTACGGAGTAAGCATCAATCCTCCTGCAGATAGCTGGATTACGTTTGACAAGGATGATGTAAAAGAAACGAAACTTCCGGAATCAGAAAGTAAATCATCACCTGGCATGAAATATGTTCTGACGTTTACGCTGAATCCAAACATTCATGAAACCCCAAGAACAGGAACGGTTACGATATCTTCTGGTGATCTCAAGCTTGATGTGATGATAACTCAGGCGGGCTACGATTTCATGAGAGACGACCCTAATCGTAAAGTTATCATGTTTAAAAATGGCAGTAAGTATCAAGAGGACTATTTTGCCTGGTTGGATAAAGTTAAAGGAATCAGACCAGATCAAATGCAAGGCGCAGTAAGAAATAATGGTCTTCATTTTACTGTAGGAAAGAATGCCTACAGTTATAAGATTCCTAAAAAGACAGGGGATAAACTGCCAGAGAATGTTCCGACATATAACGATGGCCATTTCACTGTTAGCGCTGACGGAGATTACTGGAAAGTGACGTTGAATGATGATCGCGATAATAATTATGATCTCTGGAAAGGAACCTTTACGATAACAAATGCAAATGGAATCAACATCACCTACACTGTTTATCATACTGGTATCTTCCATGAGATAACAGATGATATGGCAAGCAAATATGAATTAGCAGAGGGTGGTGATGATAATCTAAAGGTGAAAGGTATGTTCTATTATGGTGTAGTGAAGGTTGAGGGAAAAGACCATACCTACATCATGCTTGACCGTAACCTGGGTGCTATCGACAATAGTCCTTATGTACCAGACGTCAACGAACTTAAAGACCATAAAGGTGCTATCGGTGGATACTTCAAGATTTCTGAGGATAAGAATAAGAATCTATCCTCTACTCTATCTCCTAATGGCTTTGAAATACCAGAGAAATCGGTGTTTGAGGACTTGGTTGCGAAAGGTACGCTTAATACAGAGATACGTACTACTTCTCTTGGCGAATCGTACTATTGTACATCCATGAATACTATAAACTCTGAGTTGCAAACCATCTATCTGCCATACGGAGGATATCTGGAAGGTGAAAGCCATAAATATCCAATGCACGTGGTCTTTTGGACCAAAACACTAGTCTCTGGAACACAAGGTTTCAGTAAAGATAGTCCGGAATATGGTTTTTGGTATAACTATTTCGATATATACAACTCGAAGCAGGGTATATCAAACGTACGTTTCGTGAGTGGTAGTAATGGAAAAAACACCGGCCGCTACAAGGCGATGCCATTACGCCTGGTACGTGTTCTGCAATAAACACAAGATAAGTGATAAATACAATAACATCATTTACTTATATATAAATAAAGTATAAAAACAGCTGTTTTAAAAAGAAGGGTTGGGTTTTCGGGAGAAAGTCCAGCCCTTCTTTTTGTCAGGATACTCCTGACAAGGGGTCAAGACGTCACAGAGAGGTCGTCATGAGATAGTTTTATTCATCGGGTTACGCTGAGAAAACAGAGCATTCTTGCTCCACGGACGCCTCACGGAAAAAAGGAAGATTTAAAATAAATATCCGCACACCAGCTGATTTCCACTTGCACAACAGGTGTTGGGCGAGCGCATATCAGCTGTTATGCAAGCGCACAACAGCTGTTGTGCGGCTGGAGAGATAGGCTTTTCCGGCTTATACTATTAGTCCTTCTGGCAACAAGTAAAGGTTACTCCGAAGACTATTTACGTTAAATCGATGCAGCAACGATAATACTTACAAGGCACAGCGATAGTACAGTTCGGTCTTGCAGTTTCGACGAATTTGCAATCCCCCTATTCCATAACATATTACAGATCGAACTTTTAGTCCTCCATTGAATACGTATTTTTTGAAGACTGAGTAGTTACCAAGAAAGACCGTGAGGCAAAGTTAGATAATAACTTTCAAAGCAAAAAAAACTCCCTATAAGTTCAGGCATCTATCGCCTGGCTTATGGGGAGAACTTGTATCTGATAATTTTATGATTTCAATTGAAGCAATTGCTCATGAGTTAAGCCTGTCAATTCCATGATAGAGTCATCATCCATACCCTTTAATAGCATTTTCTTCGCTATATCAAGACTTTTGTGATAACTACCTCTTGCTTCACCTTTAGCAAAACCTTTAGCTTCACCTTTGGCAAAACCTTTAGCTTCACCTTTGGCAACACCTTCATCAATACCATTCATATAATAGCTCATTAAGACACCATAGTAATCATCGGCGGCCTTTAAGCTTTCATCATATTTCTCTTGCTCTTCCTGACTCAGGCAGCGGGAATCTGCCAGTTCAGCAAGACGCTTGAAAATCTTCTTCTGTGCCGTAAACGGCATTCTCTCTAATGCTTCCATATGCTTTAATACATAAATCCATTTGTCAAAATCACTTTCACATTCTTCAGCCTTCTTGTCAAAGAAAGGAAGAGACAAGTAGATGAAGTGAAGATTGTCGGAAAAGACATCTTGACTTCCTTTTTCATACAAGGCTACATCGGTTCTGAATTTCGACACTGCATTGTCCTTTGGCATGAAATTCATGAGGCAGACGACATAGACGGGCATTAACTGATAGAGAGCAGGTCTCTGCTCGATTGTCTTTTTCCGCTGTCCAACAATAGCCTTGCTGGCATAATAGATGGAGCGATTGACAAAAAATGGCACCCATCTGTTCTGCATCTCGACAATGAAATGATTTCCATCATCGGTTTCACAATAAATATCAAAGATGCAGCCACGCAAATCTTTTGAATCTGCCAGTTGCTCTTTATCCTTGAAGGTGACATCCCTGATATGCATTTCGTCAACCAACAAGTCGTTCAAGAAACTAATCAGCAAATCCTTGCTGAATTCTTGTCCGAAGAGGCGTTTGAATCCCCAATCGGTGAAGGGGTTAATATATTTACCCATGGCAAAATATTGAGATAATTGATATCTGATGGCAAATTTACGATTTTTCTCTGAAAACTCCAAGAAAAAAATGCAAAAATTTGAAAAACCATAGAATTTACCTCTATTGAATAATAAAACTATTCCGCCTCGCCGGATATGTCGTTCATCCACGTAATCCGAGGAATAATGACACACCCTCACAGAGGATAAAAAGGTGGATTTTCAGCAGAAAATCCACCTTTTACACTATATTCTCCGTTTTGTCCACCTCTTTTCCGTGTATTTTGTGTACTTTTGCGGCTGTGTATGAATCGCAGCAGGAAGTAACTTCCAAAAGCTGCGGCTTCATGCTACCAGCAAATAACAAGCAACAAAATAAAAACAAGCCTAAAGAATAAACAATGAATAAGAAAAGACAGATTTTACTTTCAGCAGTGTTGGCCTCTGCTTTGGCA
>ERZ1023853.280-NODE-280-length-12681-cov-9.286789_pt1 | contig 12681 bp, 22 predicted proteins | sample MGYA00380386_ERZ1023853 | MGnify/ENA primary metagenome ERZ1023853 (study PRJEB33179, sample SAMN07449009) | human gut metagenome | biome: Human-gut; feature: Human associated habitat; material: Faeces | host: Homo sapiens | place: India: Bhopal | collected...
GGCCCTTCGAAATCGTACCTTATTTGTTGTTGACCAAATCTTTGAGCTGTTTGCCCGCCTTGAAAGCCGGGGTCTTGGAAGCTTCAATCTGAATCGGTTCGTTAGTTCGCGGGTTGCGGCCTTCGCGGGCTTTACGCTGACGGACTTCAAAGGTGCCAAAGCCAATAATCTGGACTTTATCGCCCTGGGCAAGGCTGTCGCTGATAACTTCAAATACAGCATTGATTGCTTGTTCAGCATTTTTCTTGGTCATGCAGGCTTTCCCTGCAACGGCGGTAATCATATCGGTTTTATTCATTTTCGGTTCCTCCAATACCTTATTGTCATCAATCATTTTTTGACTTTTTTCTAAGCTTGGGATGCAGTTCGTTGAGTTTGTCGTCCGGCATGGGGATGACCTTGATTTCAGCGCGTGGCCATACCGGATCGACGCCTGCGATGCAGCTGTAGGCCACATCGGCGATATAGCCGTCGTCTTCTACGATGCCGGCTTTCTCTAAAATGTCGGCCGTCGCCTGGATCAGCCCGAACAGATCCGGCCAGCCCTTACGATTCGGCATGTAGTATTCGACGTTCATCCGGGCCGCGCAAGCAATCGTGCGGAAGCTCCTCGGCTTCTGGGTCATCAGCTGGCACAGGGCCGCTTTCTCATAGTCCCGGTACTGCTTCGGCTGGATGAGTCCATAGCGGGTCTTAGTCATGCTGTTTTTCTTGGTCATCGGGCGGCCGTCTATCGTGAATTTATAAACCATGGGGGCCTCCTAGAACGGAATCTCTTCGTCGTCCGCAGCATTTCCCATGTCCTCAAAGGATTCGCCTGGCGCAGCGGCTTTAGCGGCTTTTGGCACGTTTCCGACGTAGTCCGCCGTGACTTCGCTGTAATAGTGCTTGGTTCCGTCCTTTTCATAAGAGTTCGTCGTGAACCGTCCCAGGACGACGACCCGGTCGCCTTTCAAGAGGCTCTGCGCAAGATCCGACGACGGCGGCCAACAGGTCACCGGCACGAATGACGTCATTTCTTTCGCCTGGCCGTCCTTCCCCTTGTAGGTTTCGGAGCAGGCCACCGTCATGCGGACGAGGGTCTTCCCCGTCCGGGTCACACTGACTTTGGGGTCACGGGCTAGATTGCCCCTGAGTTGCACATTATTCATTTTTTCATTCCTCCTAAGACCAACTGATAAGTATTTCTTGCGGATTAATAGCTACTTTATAGCCCATGCCGTCGATGACCTGCGCAACAGCAGCATCAACCGCATCGTCCCCCGCTTTTTCAATCGTGGCGTAGTTCTTCCCGTCCTGGCAGGCTTTATCAATCACAGCCCGGACGCGTTCCATGCTCATGTCAATCAATCTGATCACCTCCTTAATCCACAAACACAATGTTCCCGTCGTGATCTACAAAACTTTTATGCAGTAAATCATAATCATCGGCCAGGCGGCTGATGTCTTCCAGGGCCTTCACGACGTCGTTGTATTCAAGGTTCCCAAGGATGTCGCTTGTAATCGGCGTTTTGTACGTGATTTCCCAGTGTTTCCGGCGCTTCCGGAGTGCGGCCAGTTCATACAGGCCTTGCGGCCCGCCGTAGCTGTAAGGGCCGCGGATGACGCTAGCCCCATAGCCGTTTTCAAAGTGGAACTGGTAATGTTCCGTCCCGTCTATCTGGTCTTTCCATTCGTTCCACGGCTTGAATTTTCCGAATTTCATGCTATCGCCTCATTTTTCTTTCTTGGTTTCCCGGTTATCTCGTTGAGGCCCCACTTAGGCCCCAGGTCAACCCGGCCATATTTCTTTTCATATTCTTTCAGCATGTCACAGCGCACGTTGAGCTCGTAGCGGATAGATGCCATGAACTGCCAGATAGTCACGCCATATATCTTTGTGTCTAGCATGATTTCTGCGTAGTCATAGAGGCGCTTTTCCAGCCGATGCACCTCCGCCGCTTTGAATCCATAGTTGTTGCACAGGACATACAACATATTAATCACAGTGTCTGTCAGTACCTGATAGAGGGCATTGCGTAGCCGCTTGTTGTCAATCTTATCTGCGCCTATGACGGCCATTACTTTCTTTACGAAATTACGGTCCATACGGCCCCGGTTATACCCGTTGCGGGATACCTGCGATTCATATGACGCGCTATACGGTAAATCGTTCCACAGATGGAATATTTGCTCCACGCGGACTTTCCCGAACTGGAATTCGTCGTGCAGGGCCATGAAGAGCAGTGCTGCTGCCGCTTCCGCCGAGGCATCTCCGGCAATCAGTGCGCGTTCTTTTTCCTTGCGTTTCTGTGTGAACATCCTAATCACCATCCTCGAAAATGTAATCTCTGATGTCGGCCATTTCAGGATCATCCAGGGTGTCGTCCGTCGGGGACGGTTCCGAGTCCGCCTTTACCGTTTTCTTTGGACGGCTTTTTTTCTTCGTATTTGCCGTTTTAACGTCCGTTTCGGTCTTGCGGCTATGATTTATCGTAAGTCTATGTAAAAACACCTCCAGCTCGACGTCACTACCTTTTATGTCGATTTTGATTTCCATCTTTCTCTCTCCTTTCTGGTTTTCCTACGCCAGCAGCCAAATCACGTTACAAGTCATGGGCCATTCCTCCTTTCAGGGCCATGTACAGGCCGTAGGTGATGCCATGTTCCCGGGCTTCCTGTTCGGCCCGGCCAAGCGGGCTAAGTACCCGCTTTGGCGGAAGGTATGCTTCTGGATGGTCCTGTTTATCCTGCCGGAGCTGGTTCGCTGCCCTGTCTTTCCGGTAATTGGCTGTGACCGAGTTCAGCAGTGTCCTACACGCCCGGGAGCAGGTCGTATAGCCGTTGTATCCTTTCGGGATAGGCTTTCCGCACACCAGGCAGCAGGTTTCCTTGCCCGTGATGTGGTGTTCGATCCGGTATGTATATCGGGACAGGATCCGTGCCCGGCAATCATCACAGAGTGTCAGCCTGGCTGTCCTGGATCCATGGAGTTCGAGCGGATGGCCGCAAATGCGGCATAATCTTGTCTTTGTCATCTTTCTCCCCCTTCCTAATGGCTTTCCGGCATCTTCAGCCGGGCGGCTACTTCGCTAGTCAATTCTTTCACGCCGGCCAGGCCGGCATCGGCCAGATACTTTTGAGCGACCGGGACGCCGGAAGCGGCAAATTCTTTCACTTCTTCGACGTGGGCCGCTTCCGATTCATACGCTTTGCGGAACTGGGCCCGCAGAATCGCAGTGTCATCCGTCGGCGTCTGGCAGATTTCTTTCCAGCCGAACCGGTCGACGACGCGCTGCGTCACCGGGTCGTCGAATGTCGGTACCCCGGTATAGCCGATGGATGCAATGGCTTTCTGTACCTTGCCCCAGGCTGTGGCGCTGTCGATGGGCTTGGTCCCCATTGCCAGCGTAGCCACTTTTTCCGAGGCTCGCCGGATTTCGGCGATGGTGGGCAAAAAATCGCAGTGATTGATGCAGTACTTGACCCCGGCCGACAAGGCCGCCGGCGGGATGTCTTTGAGCATCTCCACGTAGAAACGCAGCCGTTCCTCCGGGAGATCATTTTTGTACGCCAGTTGCAAAAGACCAATCGCTCGCAGGGTCGATACTTCCGTTGTCATCTTTCTCCTCTCCTTCCTTGGCTTGGTATTCCGCCATCAGGCGGTTCACGACGTCAATCGCTTCCTTCTTGCTGTTGCGGGGCGCTCTTACCCGAGGTGGCGGCTTCGGTCTGTCTTCCCATGGGCGTGGTTGCCCGGTCGAGCTCCATCGCCTTAAGACAGCCTCGACATAGCGGATCGTAGACGCCCGGGCCAGCGCGGCCACTTTGACGGCTTCCAGGACCCACTCTGCCCCGTAATCATTCACCAAGTCGACCAGACGGTCGCGTTCAATCGGGCTGGCTACCGGGTGGATGTTGTTCTGGTAGGCAGTCAAGACAGCGCTCCAGGTTTCCGGGGCCACTCGCACGCGCGCGCGTCCCCCCTCATCCTCACCTTCTTCTAGTCTAGTCGCTTCTCGTCTAGGTAGGGGTGCGGTTTGTGGTTCTGTTTGTGGTGCGGTTTGTGGTGCGGGTTGTGGTGCGGTTTGTGGCGTTTTTTGCGCAGTAAAATAATTTAACTGCGTTTTTTGCGCTGTCAAAGGAATGACCTTGTAAAGGGTCGACTGCCGTCCCTGCCGTGATTGGAAGTCGATGAGCCCTGCCTGCTGCAAAGCATTTCTGGCCCGCTTGATGGCGTCTTTCTTGAGTCCGGTGTCCGCCTCGAGTGCCGATAGTGGCACATTGAATGCCGCTTTCCATCCGCATGAGTTACAGTAATGCATAAGTGAAAACCATAATAGTCTAGCAGATGATGAAAGTGTAGGATTCGTCAGCAGCCACGTATGGAAGGCGTTCACCTCCTCAATGTAGCTTATGTTCAAGCGCTCCATAATCGTTTCCTTTCTGTCAGGTAGGCAGGCGGCCGCAGCCGCCCGCGCCTGGTATTACATATCGAGTGATGCTTCAAGGATGGCATCGTCCTGTTTTTCCTGGTCTGCCTTGTCCGTTTTGACTTCTCCCGTGGCCGGGTCCACATTGTCCGGGACCTGTTCGGCCTGAAGGTCAATGACGTGCTGCTCATCGTCAATCTGTCCCGTCGCCAGATCAGACGCAATCTTCAATGTAGCCGGGTCTGCTGTCTGGTAGTTGATGGAGAGCAGGCCCCACTTGCCCAGGAGTTCACGAAGGACGGTTTTACTGGCCATGGCTTCCCAGTTGTCGCGCCACCCTTTGCTCGGGGATGCACCTTTGCGGAATTTTCGTTCGTGGTAATTTATTTCTTCTGTAGTTCGCCAAATGACTTTTCTCATTCCGTTTTTTAATTCAAAATATGCCAGATAACCAGCAATGGGAACTTTTTGACGCTCTTCATCGTTGATATACCATTTTAATTCCGCTTCTTCTGTAAGCCGGTCATAACTAATCAATTCGCCCTGCCTTACATCGACCACATTGATTTTTTTATAGACCCCGGTGCGGACGGCCAACTGATATAGGCCCTTATAGCCAATGATAAAGGTGGCTTCCATTTTCCCTTTGTTCCGGAAGGGAACGATGTACGCCTGCCCCAATGCCGGGTCAATCGGAAGATCGTACGCCGCGGCACGGAGACCGGCTTTGATAATACTAATCGGATTATCGCGAAAGACTTCCATCATATATGGATCATCATTAATCATCGTAACCATAGATGAAATAAATTGAGGGGCACGGGCTCCCAGCAATTCATCAAATCTTTTTTGGAATCCTTCTTTACTAATCAGCGCGTTAAACAGCGTAGCAACGTTTTCGTGTGCTTTTTCTAATGGCTGGCCGGCATTACGTTTGGCCAGCACGGTACCTTTTACTGTTGCCATTTACTTTTCCTCCTTCTTAAGTGCGACTTTGAAAACTCGTGTAGGTTTCCCTTCTTTTTTGCAGGCTTCCCAGACATCGGGGTAGTCCGCTTTCAATTTCTTGGAGTCCACGGTAATACGCCCGTTTTGGCGCTTCCAGGTAATTTTGCGTTCCCCGGCCAGGGCTGTTTCGTGGTCCCCCATCAAGGCTTTTAATTCGTTTTCGGCCCATTGGATAGACGCGTCCAGCTCCTTCTTTTTGGCTTTATAGCCGTCTAAGAGCTGCACCAATCCGTCAGCCTGTTCGGGCAATTCAATTGCATCTTCCAGGCCGCCGGGGTATTTGTCTGCCAGGGCTTCTTTCGTCGCCCGGCTTTCATCAATTGGTGGAATAGCGCCACCCACGACGTAATTTTCCCAGAACGTCTTTTCCGCTTCAAAGAGCGCGCGGATCTGTTCGTCGTTGCGCGGGATGAACTTTTTTCTAAAGTCCTGGCCGCCGATGAGTACCGCAATCCACCAACCCTTTAACCCCGTGGCCATCATATAATGCTGACATTGGAGATAATAGCTGTTGGGGACGTTATCTTCGTCCCAGTCATGAGCGGAAAAAGCGTTCGTCGTCTTGATTTCCAGGCCAATGTCTTCCGCCAGGCCATTTTTTCGTCCAGGGATAAGGCGGTCGATGTTGGCCAGCATCCACGGGTATTTTTTGTTACGCATCATGCCGCGCCGTTCGACTTTCAGCCCTGTTTCGTCACTGAACCAATCCGCGACAACCGGTTCCAGCCGGATTCCGGCTTGTACAGACGGCTTCTGGCTAATGTCTTCTGGCTCGGCCTGTCCCGTCTTTTCCATCCAGAGAGCGAACGGGCTGGTCCATGGATTGTATCCCATGATGGCGCCGGCGTCGCTGCCCCCAATGCCTTTCTTTCGCATGTCCAGCCAGGCGTCATGATTCTGCATCTGCTTGACGTTCATAATGAGTTCAGCATCCATGATGGTCACCTCCCATCAAAAGGGCGATGAGCAATTCTTCACGGCTGACCCCGGTATCGATGGCGATTTTTTCTAAGAGCGATGCCATCATGTTAATCAAATCGATGGCATTTCCGTTAAGCAGAACGGTAGCCTTGTGGCTATCATCATGAGCCGTCATGATAATGAGTTTGCAGCCAGTTCCTTCCGTCACCTTCTTCAGCTCTTCTAATTTCTGTTCAATCATGTCTTCTTTTTTCATGTTCATCCTCCTGGTTCTGTGCTATAATATAGATGTCATCTTTTTTCAAACCTTCCTGGGTTTGGGGCCTCGCGGTTTTGCCGTGGGGTCCTTTTTTTGTGGCCGAATGTCGGTGATCTTCATCCCGACGGCCGCGGCAATCAAGTTGTCGAGCTCGTTCATACACCGGCAATAACTCGGCAACTCTTCTCGGCTGATGATGTCATCAGCGCAGATGATTTCAAGCTTTTCATAAGCCTGTTCCATCTTCCCAAGCTGTATATGCAGGGTGATCGCCCCGCTGGCAACCCCGACGGTCTGAATATCGGGTAGGATGAGCTTCCCCGTCAGGGTACGCTCTACCAGGTAGGCATACCCCAGTTTATAGTCATCGTAGACCTGCACGATGCAGGCCACGACGTCATCGTCGGGAGTGCTCCCGGCTTCGTAGCCCGCCAGGGTGCGCCGGGCTATGCCAATGCGTTCGGCCGCTTCCTCCTGGGTCAGCCCGGCCACATGGCGGGAATGTACCAGCCATTCCGTGAATTTGTCTCTCATGGTTTTCACCTCCTCATGAAATACAATAAGGTTAGAAGCGGATGACGAGTTGCTGGCCGGGCCTTACCGTGCAATCCTTGTCCAGGTTGTTGTTCACCTGGATCTGATAGACCACTTCCCGGATGTCGAGCCCTTCGGCGTCGGCAATCGGACGGGCTACATCCCATACGGTCTGATTCGTTTCGACCGTCACGACCTGCACGTCATCGGCCTGTACGCGGTCTCCCGTCATGCCCATGCCAGCGTAAAGCCCGATGCCGCAGGCCAGCACGGCCATGGCCAGGAAGCTCTTGGCTCCGAACAACGGGCCGCGCTTCGGGATGCGGCGGGTTTTCGGTTCGTCGTAAATGCTCATGACTTTCATGGTTTCAACCTCCCTTCCAGATCGGCCAGCGTCACGCCGCAGTAGGCGGCGAACTGTGCCGGGTTGATGAAATAATCGAATTTGCTGGCCCCGCTGCGTTTCATCGCGAACCCGAACGGAAGCAGGTTCCGTTGAAGCCCGATGCGAACGAATTGTTCGCTGCGCTCTAAGACGCGTGCTGCTTCCTTTACGGTTACCTTCATTTTGTTGCCTCCTATATGTTATATTAAATCACGTTTAAAGGCGCAACAAGTCATCCGTTGTGACCTTGAATAGCTTAGACAATTTAATCAGTGTGTCCACGCGAGGCTTATTTTCACCTCGTTCCCACTGCGCCACAGTAACTCTTTTAACGCCTAAATACTCGGCCAATTCGGCCTGGGTAAAACAGGCTTTTTCTCGCAGTTCTTTTATGCGGTTCATTTTTACACCTCCTTGTTGTTACATTAAATCACCTGTTGCCTATATTATACGTTATCTTAAATAACGTGTCAAGGTATTATTTGCCAATTTTGTTATTTAATATCACATCTATTTAAGTAATTTAAAATAACATATAATATAAAAGAGGTGATAAAAATGAACGCTGGGAATCGCTTAAAACAGCTAAGAGAAGAAAAAGGGCTTTCACAATCAGAAGTCGCGAAAATCATGGGAGTCGGTAGAACTACATATTTGAAATGGGAAAATGGGGAGAACCAGCCAACCAGGAAATTGGATCAGCTGTCCCAATTCTTTAACGTTTCTATTGACTACTTGTTGGGTAAATCCGATGTGAAAACTATCCCAAATAAGAATCACCATAGTAAAGGCGTAAAGATTCCCGTGCTGGGTCGTGTTGTGGCAGGTGTCCCCATCGACGCCGTCCAGGAGATCCTCGACTATGAAGAGATCACTCCAGAAATGGCTGCCACCGGCGAATATTTTGCCCTCCAGGTCAAAGGCGCCTCCATGGAACCGACGCTCCGGGATGGTGACATCGTCATCGTCAAGAAGCAGCCGACCGTAGACTCCGGCGATATCGCCATCGTTCTCGTCAACGGCAACGACGCCACGGTAAAAGAAATCAAGGAAAGCCCGGCCGGCATCACTCTTATCGGGCACAACGCGGCTATTTATACGCCGCAATTCTACTCAAACAAGGAAATACAGAACATGCCGGTACAGATCATCGGGAAAGTCGTCGAGATGCGGCGTAAATTCTAATCACAGAAAGAAGGGGATTGTATGCAAGCAGCTGTTGGTTTATTGATTATCTGTATTATCGCCTGGTACATCCTGGCTAAAAAGAATCCGGGGAAATTTGCCCCATTCCTGGCCCCGCCCTATGGGAAGAAACGCGGTCTCTTATGCCTGGCTGCCGTTTTCGTCATCGGGGGCGTCGGTGCGACATTGGACCCGCCGCCCGCTCCGACAGCCAGCCAGAAAGTGCAGCAGGCCAGCGATAAGGCTGAAAAGGAAGCCAATCCGGAAAAGGCCAGCGACCACCACAAGCTCGCCGTGCAGCAGATCGCCGAGGGGACCGGCGTCGATGAAGCCCGGGCGGCTGGCATCCTGGACATTTTCCATAAAGTAGGTATTCGTGATTCTAGCTTTGACGAGGTCCATAGCTATGAAAACGGCAAGCATGATACCCCCGATGAAAAAGTATTTGTCATCGAAACGACGCCAGTCAAATCGTTCCTGTACCTGGACCCGAACAACCAAGTCTTAGAGGTCCGGGCCAATGCGAAAAATCTATACAAAAACGGCCGGGCACTTATGACCTATGATAATTCGTTTAAATAATATGCCACAATAACGTATATATTAAAAAAGGAATATGCATGATTTGCAAATTCCTTTTTTATCGCTCTATTTCAAGAACATTAGTTTGCTATATACAATTTTCAATTCACCCTGGAGGCGATTCTTATGAGACTTCCCACGGGCTACGGCTCTATCATCAAACTGGGCGGGAAACGCCGCCGCCCCTTTGCGGTCCGCATCACCGCCGGATGGTCGGACGACGGGAAACAGATTTATCAATATCTTGGCTATTTCCCAACACGGAAAGAGGCATTGGCCTGCCTGGACGACTATAACCAACGCCCCTACGATGTAGAAGCCCGGAAGATTACCTTTGCCAATCTCTATCAGAAATGGGCCGACTGGAAATATACCCGGGTCCATAAAGACATCCCGAACGGTTACCGCTCCGCCTACAAATACTGTGAGCGGCTCCACGACCGTGTCTTCGTCGACCTGCGGGCCGATGACATTCAGCGGGTCATTGACGGCTGTCAGAAGGGCTACAGCACGAAAAAGAATATCCGCTTGTTTTGCAGTCAGCTCTACCAGTACGCCGCCCGCCTGGAGATCGCCGTGACGAACTACGCAAAAATGACCGACCTGCCGGCCGAGCAGCAGTCACGACTGCATAAACCATTTACCCAGGCAGAAATCAAGACGCTATGGCAGCACCCGGAAGACGCCGGCGCCCGCCTGGCCCTCATCTACATCTATACGGGTCTGCGCCCGACAGAGCTCTTGCGGGCCAGAACGGAGAACGTACACCTGCCCGACAGCTACCTTAGAGCGGGTATGAAGACGGCCGCAGGACGGAACCGGGTCATTCCCCTGGCCGACAAGATTAAGCCCTTCATCGCCGCCATGTACGACCCGAAAAACGAGTACCTGGTCATCGACCCAGACGGCCGCCCTGTCGGAAATTATGACAGGCTGCGCGACCATTTTTGGAAGCGATCGCCCGTACTCGCTCCGATGAACCACCTGCCCCACGACTGCCGGCACACCTGCGCGACGCTCCTGGCCAACGCCGACGTCGACAAGAAGATCATACAGCTCATCTTGGGCCACCGCTCCCAGGATATCACCGACCGCGTCTATACCCACAAGACACTCTCCCAGCTCATCGAGGCCGTGAACCGCTTGTAGTTTTGTATATTGTGCGTATATTGTGCGTATATTACAGCCTCTCACGTACTCGAATTTATGCAAAGTTAATTGGTATTTAGGCAAAAAGAAAACCGCACGAACGGCTTGTTCATGCGGTTTGTCTGTTGCATAGGTTTGTGGGAATATACGCGTATATTAACGTTTCGAGAACTGGGAAGCCTTACGAGCTTTCTTGAGACCGTATTTACGGCGTTCTTTTTCACGCGGGTCGCGTGTGAGGAAACCAGCTTTTTTGAGAGCCTGACGGAAATCAGCGTCGACTTCCAAAAGGGCACGGCTGATGCCGTGACGGATTGCGCCGGCCTGGCCGGACGGGCCACCGCCTTTAACGTCAGCAATGACGTCATACTGTTCGTTTACGCCAGTAAGTACGAGCGGCTGTCTAATAACCAATTCCAGTGTCTTACGACCGAAATATTCATTCAATTCTTTTTTGTTGACTGTGATGTTACCCTGACCCGGAACCAGACGAACTCTAGCAACGGATGTCTTTCTACGGCCAGTGCCGTAGTACTGTGCTACTGCCATGAAATCTTCCTCCCGGTATTAATTAGCGAATGTTTAACTTCAAAACTTCAGGTTTCTGAGCCTGATGCGGATGTTCGGCACCTGCATAAACGTTCAGTTTACGGTACATCTGTTCACCCAATTTATTTTTCGGGAGCATGCCGCGAACTGCCATTTCAACAACGCGTTCCGGACGTGCTTCGAGCATATGACCGGCCTGAGTGAATTTAGCTCCACCGGGATAACCGGAATGATGGAAATAGGTTTTCTGGATTAATTTCTTACCTGTTAATTTAACCTTTGCTGCGTTTACTACGATTACATAATCGCCTGTATCAACATGCGGGGTAAAAGTAGGTTTATGTTTTCCCCGAAGAATTTTAGCTACTTCGGCAGCAAGACGGCCTAATGTCTGGCCTTCAGCATCAACAACAAACCATTTACGTTCGATGTTGCCTGCATTAGCCATAAATGTAGTTTTCATGCTGTGTAATTCCTCCCTGAATTTAACTAACTGACCAAGCTTTTGGTGCTCTTTCTCCGGGGCTAAGTGGAGTCCAAGTGAAAAGCTTACTTATTTATTTTACAGATTTAGGCATACCTTGTCAAGCTTTTTTTCTTCTATAGAGAGGAAACTCCTATTTTTCCGTCTTGCCGTTGACAATCTGCCAGACCTGGGCAACGAACTTGCTCGCCGCCGGTGACATTTCCTGAATATCCGGGACAGCCAGGCCCAGCGAAATCGACTGAGCCGGGGCCAAAGGCCGGAGTTCGACGCGGCCAGTCCACTTCTCCGTCGTCAAGCGGTTATTGATGCTGATTCCCAGGCCTTCTTCGACCATGCAGTACGCCGTGTACGGATCGGTCGTCGTGAAACGGATATCGGGCTGCACCTGCTTAGCTGCCAGGAAACGGTCGATATCCGTATCGTGATCTGGCAGAGGGATGACGAAAGGCGCGCCGTTCAACCATTCTACGGGAATCTCCTTTTCTGCCGTCCAAGGATGATCCGGCGGCAGCCAGACAACGAGCTCATCGTCTTTCAAAGGGATCCAATCATAGGCCACATCCGCTCCGGGCTTGGCGGCCAAACAGCAGTCGACGGCCTTTTCATTAATCCATTGGGCCAGCTCCTGATTCGTCCCTTCTAGCAAATGGACTTCCACCTTAGGATACTGGGTCTGGAAATGGCGCAAAATCGCCGGCAGCCACGCCGCAGCGACACTATAATAACTGCCAATATTAAGGACGCCGGCCAGGACACCCTGGATGGCCGCCCCCAAGTCGGTGGCCTTTTGCGAAGCCCGGACGACTTCCTGAAAAACCGGCACCATCTGCAGGCCATTGGCCGACGGCCGGACGCCCTGCTTATTGCGCACGAGCAGCGGGAAGCCGATTTCCTGCTCCAGCGAGCGGATCATGCGGGTCATCCCCGACTGCGTATAGCCCAGTTCCTTGCCAGCCGCTGTCAAACTGCCATATTGAATCGCCAAGAGCAAAGCCTGGCATTTTACACTATCCATATACTCATTCACCCATTTCGTCATGACATACATGCTAAATCACCGTTTGTGTCATTATTTTATTGTACCGTTTGAACCTCTCCCGCTTATAGAAACGGGAGATCCTTGAGAAGTTTGATACATGGACTAACGCCTGACAGCCTATCCCAAAGGAGTTAGCTGTCAGGATATCCTTATTCTCAAAGGGCTGTCCAA
>ERZ1023853.282-NODE-282-length-12663-cov-11.194638_pt1 | contig 12663 bp, 5 predicted proteins | sample MGYA00380386_ERZ1023853 | MGnify/ENA primary metagenome ERZ1023853 (study PRJEB33179, sample SAMN07449009) | human gut metagenome | biome: Human-gut; feature: Human associated habitat; material: Faeces | host: Homo sapiens | place: India: Bhopal | collected...
GTTCTCTACTGAAGTAATCTGATCGCCAGCCTTCACATTGTCACCTTCCTGCACTGCATAAGTGCCCTGAGCGTTCATACTTGTTGCCATAGCAACGGTTGCAATAAGAGTAAAAAATTTCTTCATAAATGTTTAAAGTTTAAGTTGTTTATTTTTATAATTCATGTTATTTCGAATATCATATCTATATTAAAATAGGTATATATACGGTTCAGTATCATCCGATTTGCTTTTTACGTAATCCGATTTGCTTATTACGTAATCCGATTTGCTTCACGACGACAAAAATACTCAATTATTCAACACAAACCAAGAAAAAAGCAAGTAAATTCAGAAGATTTTGCGAAAACGTTTACGTGAAAGTATCACTATACAACTATTGTTTTTCCCAAATATTATACGTACTTTTGTCAGCGAATAACTTATTCAAACAACAAACGAGTATATTTAATAGACCTAAAAAGTATATAAACAGATGAAAAGAATTCTACTAAAGTTCGGGCTTCTATGCCTGATGTTGGTCTTTGCTTTCATAGCTAAAGCACAAGACGTTACGGCAGAATGGAACTTCAAAGCCAATTTGCCGGAAGGCATCCAAAGTATCCAGGTGGAAAAGAGCGTCAGCGCTATCGCCTCTACCGTAGAAGGTATCGAAATGACCGTGGATGCAACCAACGGTAAGTTGAAGGGCCGCTCTGCCGATGCCCAAATCAACAAGGGCACCATCCTGAAGGTTCCGGTGAAATCATCCAGAGACATCGTTACCATCATGAACTATGGCAACGAGAAGTATCGTGCTACCTTCACCATCGGAGAAACTACTTCGGCTAATGAAATCATTGAGCACAATGCTACTGTAGATGAAGCTACTCAGGGCTATGTACAGATTGAAGTAACAGAGAACGGTTACTTCTACGGCATCAAGCTCGTTCAGGCAAGTGCCTTGCAGGAAAAGACACTCTACTCTACAGATTTCACCAACTGGGAGGCCATCGACCGTGCTAAGGCTACCAACGAGGTGGTAAAGGTGAAGACCCTCTACAGTAAGGAGGAACTCAGCTTTACATTCAATGGCGTGGGCGTTTATCCAGCAGGTACCAACGCTAAGTTCCCAGAAATTACAGGTTTCATGCAGACTGCCAAATACACTGGCGAATACAAGGCTGCAGAACCTAGCGTAGTAACATCTGCATTGGCTAGCATCACTAAGATTACCCTGCACCAGGCTGCTACAGGTGGCAAGCGTGGTATCAAGGTATCCGTAAAGGGCGACGGCGATGCAGACTGGGTAGCAATCCACAATGTAGCTATCGCAAATGCGAAAGGCGAGGACCTGACACTCGATGTAAACCGCACCAACTGTCAGATTAAGTTCGAGAACTTTGCTCTCGGTCAAAACGCTTACGTTACCGACCTCGCAATCTATGGCAACGTAGATATGAGCAAATCGCCTATGCTCGGCAGCTTCCTCCTGAACGGTGAGAAATATCATGCAGCCGACCTCTTTGCAGAGGGTGCAGATGGCAAACAGGTGGCCACCGTGCTCATCTCAAAGAAGGCGAATCTCATTTCAGAGACCAACCCTCTGACAGAAATCACAGCAGACAACGGCAACATCAAGAGCATTACTTATGCTACTACTGGCGAAGGTGCTGAGCAGAAGACCGTGGCAACCCTCGTGGTAGAGGCTAACGGCGACGAGGCTACCTACGAACTCACCGTAGGTTTCAAGCCAGACTTCACCCTTACCTATTATGATGTAGATGGCAAGACTGTTCTCGGCACACAGGCAGTGGAGCAGGATGCAGAAATAGAGAATTTCCTGGAAGGTACAACCGAGAAGGTAACCGTAGCCGACGGCAAGAAGTTCCGTGGCTGGGCTAGCGACCAGAAGAAGGACAGCCAGAAGTTTACAACATCTTCTGTCATCACAGAGAACGCAGCCCTCTACGCTCTGGTAACAGATATCGAGACAGCCAGCGGCACAGCCCGCTATGACTACGACCTGCAGAAGGAAGGTTTCGACATCAACGACCACGAGGCTATCGAGGTTGAAGGCGGCAAGTGGCACGACGCTACTCACGGCTGGACCTTCAATGCCGATAGCAAGGTGAAGGTATTGATGGGCGGCAAGGGTTACATCAAGATGGCTCTCTGCCAGTATTCAGGCTCAGGCAAGATCATCCTCTCAGACCCTCAGGGCAAGGAGTTGGCAAGCATCGATGCCAAGGCTAGCAAGGATGGCAACCCTGGTATCCTCCAGAACCCATCGGCAGAGAGCGGCTTCTATACCCTCAGTTTCGAAGGCACAGCTTATATCCACAACCTCAGCATCGTGAACATGACTGAGCCTGCCTTCGCACAGAACGGCAACTGGTACACCGTGAAGGCTGGTGACGCACAGAGCTTCATCACCACACTGGAGGTAGTAAACGGCACCAACGCTGCAGCCGATGCAGCCCGCTCGTTCATCTTCCTGCCTAACGGCACATACGACCTGGGCGACCAGTGCCTCACCACCATCAGCGGAAACAACATCTCGCTCATCGGTGAGAGCATGGACAAGACCATCATCGTAAACAAGCCTGCTATCGAGAACGAAGGCATCGGTACCACCGCTACCCTTCTCAACACAAGCAACAACCTCTATATGCAGGACATCACCCTGCAGAATGCACTGGAATACTACAAGAGCGGTTCAGCCGGTCGTGCTGTCTGCCTCCAGGATAAGGGTACCCAGACCATCTGCAAGAATGTGAAGATGCTCTCTTACCAGGATACATACTATAGCAATGAGCCAAACGGCAAGGGTCAGTTCTACTTTGAGGATTCAGAGATTCACGGCACCGTGGACTATGTTTGTGGTGGCGGCGATGTATATTTCAACCGTGTACTCTTCGTAAACGAGAGTCGCAAGGAAGGCGAAAAGAACGGAGAGGATGTGATTGCAGCTCCTAACAGCAAGAGCGAATGGGGCTACATCTTCAAGGATTGCACCATCGAAAACAAGGCAAAGGCATTCAGCCTGGGCCGCTCATGGAACAACATCACTCGTCTTACCTGGCTCAACACCACCGTAAACCAGAAGGATGAGATTCTGAACGACGACAAGAAGTTTGCTTACTTCACCATCAACGCGATGGGCGATGCAATGGCAGACAAGTTCCGCCTCGACGTATTGAAGGATGCAGAAGGCAACGTATTCTCTCCTGCAGAGAAAAAGGTAATCTTCAAGGCATCAGACGGCAAGGTATTGAAGGACGAGGAGAACATCATCCTCACTGCCGATGAAGCTGCAGTTTACACTCTGGAGAATGTATTCGGCGAGTGGGAGCCAGCCAAGTTGGCAGCCCAGCAGACCGCAGGTGCTGCAACAGAAGTTGACGGCAAGCTTTCATGGACTGGCGATGCACAGATGTACATCGTATTGAAGAACGGCGAGTTCTTCGCTCTGACCCGCGAAAAGAGCCTCGACCTAGAGGGTGCAACAGGAACATTCACTGTTCGTGCTGCCAACGAGATGGGTGGTTTCGGCCAGGCAGGTTCTATCTCTACAGGTATCCAGAACCTCACTTCTGCCATCGAGAACAGCCCAGCAGTGAAGACAGCCATCTTCTCTGTAAGCGGCACTCAGCAGAGCCGTCTTCTGAAAGGCATCAACATCGTAGTAAAGACCCTGGCTGACGGCAGCAAGGAGACAACCAAAATGATTGTGAAATAACCCAATCATACAGTTGAGAAAGTTGAAAGAAGACAGACGGAAAACTGAAAGAAAACAGTTGGAAAGCTGAAAGAAAACAGTTGGAAAGCTGAAAGAAAACATGTAGAAATATCAGGTAAAATCCTGAAACCTTCATCCCCTAAAGAATAGCCCCGAAAAGGCATTCTTTAGGGGATTTTATGTTAAAATACACATTTTAGCAAACGTTTACGTAATCTTTTCTCCGATTTATACAATGTAATTCGATTTTTTTATCTAAATTTGCACACGGAAATATATAACCCGTGCATGAATTGGCGTCATAAAAGCGCCTTTTCGGAGCATAGTAGTTTTAATCTACTTAAATGTATAAATCGAGATTAAGAAACAAATTTTTAATAAGTATAATCTAACCTTATAAGTGTATGTCTGGTAATTATAACAGAAAAAAGATTGCGCTTGCAGGTGCGCTCATGTTCATGGTAACAAGCGTCTCAGCGCAAACGGTAAAGGGAGTTGTTACTGACAATACGGGCGAGCCAATCATCGGCGCATCTGTCATGGAGGTAGGTGTAGCTGGCAATGGTGGCGTGACCGACATTGACGGTAACTTCACAGTCAACTTAAAAGGCAAAAGCAAGAAACTGAAGATTTCATACATTGGTATGAAAGCGAAGGAAGTAAGCGTTGCTGGTAAAGAAACGATTGACATCAAGCTCGAGGATGACAATACCACCCTCAACGACGTGGTTGTTATCGGCTATGGTACGATGAAGAAGAAGGACCTTACTGGTTCTGTGGCTTCCATCGGTTCCAAGGAGCTTGCAGACATTCCTGTCTCAAGTGTGGGCGAAGCCATGACAGGTAAGCTTGCCGGTGTAAACATCACAACTACAGAAGGTTCGCCTGATGCAGACATCAAGATCCGCGTGCGCGGTGGTGGTTCTCTTTCACAGGATAACTCTCCCCTCTACATCGTTGACGGATTCCCTGTAAGTTCTATTAGCGATATCGCTCCAAGCGAAATCGAGACTATCGACGTATTGAAGGATGCTTCTTCAACAGCTATCTATGGTGCCCGTGGTGCCAATGGTGTTATCATCGTTACTACTAAGAGTGGTAAGGAGGGTAAGACTCAGGTGAGCTTTGGTGCATCTTTAGGTTTCAAGAAGATGACTAAGGAGACCAAGGTTATGGATCCTTACAACTACGCTCTCTATCAGTATGAAGTAGGTAACACTGAGTATGGTGACTACGATGATATGGAGATTTGGAAGTCTGTAAAGGGTAATAACTGGCAGGACGACCTCTTCGGCCGTACTGGCTTGCAGCAAATTTACAACGTAGCAGTAAACGGTGGTACCAAGGAGACTAAGTACAACATCAGCTATGCCCGTACTGACGACAAGAGCATCATGAAGTCATCTGACTATACCAAGGACAATATCAATGCTAAGCTCAACAGCAAGTTGAACAAGTGGTTGACATTGGACTTCAATGCCCGATTGGCTTATACCAAGATTAACGGTTTGGGTTCTGGTGCTGACACCAACGAGAGCAATGCCTCTAACTCTATTGTAGCCAAGACTGTTACATTCCGCCCAGTAGATCCTCTGTTCATCAGCGGCGATGACGATGATGAAAGCTCAAACAGCACAGAAGCTAGTCCTACACAGCGTATGGATGACACCTACAAGCAGCAGCGCCGTTTCCGTCAGAACTACAATGCCGGCTTGAACTGGAAGCCATTCAAGGGCATCACCTTCCGTTCTGAATTCGGTTACTCCTGGAGCTATGAGAAGACAGACCAGGCTTGGGGTACATACGCATCACGCAACTCTAAGTTCGGTTACTCAGGTCAGCCACAGACTCAGATTATCCGCAAGGACAACAAGAACTGGCGTAATGCCAATACCTTGACATACGACACAAAGAATGCCCTGCTGAGGGGTGACAAGCTCAACGTACTCGTAGGTCAGGAGTGGTCGTCATCTCAGGACGAGAGCTACACATCAACAACCGTAGCCTTCCCTACTACATTCGGTATCAAGGAAGCTTTGGCTAACCAGGCTGCTGGTACAGCTCTCCCTAACGATAATACCATCAGCCGTAAGGACAACCTCTTGTCTTACTTCGGCCGTATCAACTACTCTTACGCAGAGAAGTATCTCTTCACTGCTACACTCCGTGCCGATGCATCTTCTAAGTTTGCTGCAGGCAACCGTTGGGGTTACTTCCCATCAGCAGCTTTCGCATGGCGTGTAAGCGAGGAGGAGTTCATGAAGAGTACAGCCAGCTGGTTGTCAAACTTGAAGTTCCGTCTCTCTTATGGTACTGCAGGTAACAACCGTATCAAGAGCGGTTTGATTGATGCAACTTACTCATTATCTGATGCTACAGCAAAGGTGCCATTCTTCGATGGTAAATTCACTACCATGCTGGAGCACAAGACTTTGTCTAATCCAAACCTGAAGTGGGAGACAACCATCACCCGTGACCTCGGTCTCGACTTCGGCTTCTTCAACAGCCGTATCAATGGTACCCTCGACTTCTATTGGAATACAACCAAGGACTTGCTGATGCAGACCAACATCCCATCTATTTCGGGATATGCTTATCAGTATCAGAACTTCGGTCAGACATCCAACAAGGGTTTCGAGTTCACCATCAATGCTGATATCATCAACAAGAAGGACTTCACACTCGGTTTCACTGGCAACATCTCTTACAACCGCAACAAGATTGACAAGTTGAACAGCCAGGCTGAGTTCCAGGAGTATAAGTGGGCAGGTTCACTCTGCAATGACAACCAGAACTTCCGCCTCGTAGAAGGTGGCCGACTTGGTGAGGTTTGGGGTTACAAGATGAACGGTTTCTATACTGTTTACAACCCAGAGACAGGTACAGGCGACTTGAAGTGGAATGGTAATGCATGGGAGTTGGCAGATGCCAGCATCGCCAATACCGTAGGTACTATCGGTGGAACACTGGCCCCAGGTGCCATTAAGTTGGAGGCTGACGAGAACGGCAAGGCCATCAAGCAGCGCTTGGGTAACACCATCGCACCTTGGACAGGTGGTTTCGGTTTCAACGCAACCTTCCATGGCTTCGATGCATCTGTATTCTGCAACTACTCATTCGGCAACAAGATTGTGAATGGTACCAAGCTGGCATCTAGCTTCTACCAGGGTTCTCGCAAGGGCTACAACCTGAACAACGACTTCATCAACCGCTATACATGCGTTGATCCAGCCACAGGTGTCAATCTGACAAAGCCTTCTTCAACTGTCATTGCTCAATATGGCAGCATCGAGAATATCTACAACACCCTGAATGCCATCAATGCCAACGCAAGCGTATTCAACCCTTGTGTAACAGGTACCATGTCTATCACAGACTATGCTGTAGAGGATGGTTCATTCCTCCGTTTGCAGACATTGACATTGGGTTATACCTTGCCAAAGTACCTGATCAAGAAGGTAAACTTGAGCAACGTACGTTTCTACGCAACAGCCTATAACCTGTTAACCATTACAGGCTACTCTGGTTCTGATCCAGAGACAGATACAAGTTCAAAGAAGAATCCAATGTGCCCAGGTATCGACTATGCAGCTTATCCAAAGAGCCGCTCATTCGTATTTGGTGTGAACGTTTCATTCTAATTCAAGGGAGGATATAACAATGAAGAATAAGAATATTTTTAAAGCATTATTGATAAGCGGATTGTTGCTCGGTACAACAACATCATGTAGTGATTTCCTCGATCAGCAGTCACCTTCGGAGCACACTCCTGATGCGGTAGCAACTTCACCTTACTATACTAGTCTTGTATTGAACAAGGCATACGGTGAACTGACAGAAGAGGGTATCTACGGACAGTTGATGGGTATCACCCTCGGTACCAACTCAGATATTGAGTTGATAGATGGTCAGGACGCATCTACCACTTCACAGACCAACAGTGAGCGTGGTGTCTGCAACTTCAACATGGTAGCTGGTAGCTGGTCTAAGATTCAGACCAGCTGGGACAAGCTTTACGAGGGTATCGAATACAGCAACAATGTAATCGAGCTCGTAAACAACTTCGACACACAGAGTAGCAATGAAACCAAGAGCAACATCAAACTGATGCATCGCTACCGTGCTGAGGCTATCACAGTAAGAGCACTCCTCTACTTCAACCTGGTAAGAAACTTCGGTGACGTGCCAATGAAGTTGGAAGGAACTAAGACTGACTTGAGCAACATCTACGTAGGCAAGACCGACCGTGATGAAATCATGGACAGCATGATAGTAGAGTTGGAGCGAGCTATCCCTGACCTTTGCTGGGTAGGCGAAAACTCATATACCACAGAGCGTATCACCAAGGGCTATGCTCACGGCTTGCTCGCACAGATTGCCTTGCAGCGTGCTGGATGGGCTATCCGCGAAAGTCAGAAAGACGGATATGAGACCGCTACAGAGAACAGCGACCCGACCTATCCTACACAGCGTCCAGGTGCAGCTGAGCGTACCAAGTATTATAAGTTGGCACAGACTCACCTCAATGAAATCATCAGCAAGGGCATTCACCAGTTGAACCCAAGCTATGAGAACGAGTGGTATCTCATCAACCAGAACAAGCTTGATGACAAGTACTACGAGAACCTCTTTGAGGTAGCACTGGGTGTTAACAGAAGTGGTGAGTTAGGCTATACCATCGGTGTCCGCATCAATGGATCTTCTTCACGCTATGGTAAGAAGGGTAACTCATCAGGTAAGGTTAAGATGACAGCTCCTCTCTTCTGGTCATACGACCACAAGGACCAGCGTCGTGACATAACCTGTGTTCCTTACACCCTGAAGGAGACAGATGGTGTGATGAAAGAGTCATTCGACAAGAACGCACCATTCGGTATCTACTGCGGTAAGTGGGATATCCGTAAGATGAGTGAGGAATGGCGTCAGGCTGCCTTGGGAAGTACAGAAAAGGTATGTACAGGTATCAACTTCATTACCCTGCGCTACTCTCAGATTCTTCTGATGTATGCTGAAGTAATGAATGAGCTTAACGGCAATCCTGACGCTACTACAGGTGGCGTAAACGGATTAAGTGCCCGTGACGCTCTCGGCATGGTACACGAGCGTGCTTTCGCTGATGCCAACAAGGCTGATGCCAAGGCATACGTAGCTGGCATTTCTTCTGACAAGGATGCATTCTTCAATGCCATTGTTGACGAGAATGCCTGGGAGTTTGCAGGTGAGTGTGTACGTAAATATGAGTTGGAGCGCTGGAACCTCCTGAGCAAGAAGATAGACCAGTTTAAGGCTGACTATGAGGCTCAGATCAATGAGTATCCTGCCAAGCTCTATTACAAGACCACCAAGACTGCTACAGATGAAAAGATTGATATGAATTCTGTATGCTGGTATGAAGTTCCTGAGAATACAGCCGGCTACGAGAGTGTAACCTGGTGGGGTGCAGAGGTAACCGATAAGGACCAGAAGAACCTTAAAGGTAAACTGCCATACATCAGTTCATATCTCAATGCAACTGTAAAGAATCGCTACCTACTCCCTATCGCTACATCAAGTATCGCCGATTCACAGGGCAAGTTGAGTAATTCTTATGGGTATTAATAAGCGATTGCTATAAAACAGCAATTCATCAACCATTCTAATAAAAGATAAAATTTGAATAATCATGAATTTATCTAAAATAAATAAAAGCGCAATCTCCGGAGCACTCATGCTCCTGGGATTTGCTTCATTGACATCTTGTACCGATGACAATGACTGGAGTGTTGACGCTAGCTACGACCGCTTGTTCCACTCTATCGAACTTTCGGTTACTCCTCTGGACGACCGCGCTGAGGTGAGCTTCAAGAAGATGCCAAACACCGACTATTACATCATTGAGTACAGCACAGACTCTTTATACAACGATATTCCTATGGGCGGCACCGATCATAGCGTTGTTGACTCAACAATTGTAGATACTCCTGACAGCATCTACAATCTGGATGGAAACACAGAGTACTACATCCGTATCAAGGGTCGCAGCTTAGACGGAAAGTCTTCTAACTGGAAATACTTGGATAAGTTTAAGTTCAAAACCAAGGCTGAACAGATTATCACAGGTGTTGATGTAACATCAAGCACAGCTACCGTAAGCTTCATTGCAGGTAAGACCATCGATGCTGTTTACTATTACAAGAGTTCAGAAGATTCTACCAAGGTTGACTTCACTGCCGAGGACGTTGCAGCAGGTAAGCTGACCATTACTGGCTTGAAGGCTAACTCTTCATACAAGGTGAAGTTGTGGAACAAGGAGAATCTGAGAGGTACTTATTCATTCAAGACTACAGAAGCTTACCCTGAAGGCTTTGATGTCATGACTCTCGCCGAGGGCGAGGATCTGGGTACCATCTTGCAGGAAGCAACATCAGACAAGGTTGTCATTGTAATGCCTAAGAATGCAACTTACCAGATGACAAGTTCTGATACAGGCGAACAGAAGGGACTCACGATCCCAGCCAACATCAAGAGCATCTACTTCTGGGGAGCATCTGGGGCCGTTTCTACATGGAAGGTGAAGGAAATCAAGATTGAGGGCGAAAAAGATCTCATCCGTTTCTACAACCTCAACTTAGAGAATAAGGACAACAGCGCAGACTACATCCTCAACTTGAACACGGACGATAACATCGGTTCTATTCAGTTCGACAAGTGTAATATCAAGAATACCCGTGGTATCATCCGTCTGCAGAAGGGAATAAAACCTGCCATCGGTAGCATCAACTTCAACAACTGCTTAATCAATAAGATCGGTTCTTATGGTATGTTGGCAGCAGGTAAAGATGCTCCAGAGGCACAGTTGGGAGAAGTAAACCTCACCAACTCTACCATCGCCAACCTCTCTGCAGGTCCTATGATTGCTGTAGCCAACAGCATGACAAAGGTGAATGTAGATCACTGTACATTGTATGACGCAGTTGTGGGCGGTAAGTATCTCATCGATACCAACAAGAACAACAATATTGTTCCTAACGTTAGCAACACCCTCATCGGTCAGAGTGCAGCGTTAGCAGATGCAACAGCAACAAGTTACAAGAACGCTCCATTCGTTGATGTATATTATACCAATGAATTCACTTGGAAATCAAAGTTGCAGATTGGAGATCCTGCAGACATTTCATCTGCAGAACTTTGGGTATCACCTTCAACAGGTGATTTCACGATCCAAGACAAATACCAGAGTAAGTATGGTAACTTCGGCGACCCACGCTGGATTGTACAGTAATAGTACTTACATCTGATAAATAATATGATTAAAGGTGCAATGTCCTCATCAAAAGTCGGGCATTGCACTTTTTTTATTTTCTCTTATTCTCTATCTCATTTTTACAATTATTTTCTTGGAAGTTACGAAGAAAAAGCGTATCTTTGCATCGTGAACACAAAATCGCAAAGATATGGCAAGATACATCAACCCATTCACTGACTGGTCGTTCAAACGAATCTTCGGCCAGGAATACAGCAAGGACTTGCTGATAGAATTCTTAAACCAGCTTCTCCTGGGAGAACAGCACATCAAGGATGTGAAGTTTAAGGACAAAGAGATGTTGCCAGAAACAAAAGACCAGCGAGGAATCATCTACGACGTCTTTTGCGAAACTGACACAGGTGAGCACATTATTGTTGAGATGCAAAACAAGAGTCAACCCTACTTCATAGACCGTTCTCTTTACTATGCATCAAAAACGATAGTAGATCAAGGCGTAAAAGGACGATGGGATTATCATCTCACGCCTGTTTATGTAATCTGCTTCATGAACTTTAATGTAGATGAAAATACGCCAAAGAAGTTCAGAACAGATGTTGTGCTTGCAGATAAGGAAAGCGGAGAGGTTTATTCAAACAAAATCCGTTTTATCTACTTAGTGATGCCTCTTTTTAAAAAGAAAGAAGCAGAATGTACTACGTTTTTTGATTGTTGGATTTATAATTTAAAGCATATGGAGACTTTAGAACTAATGCCTTTTGAGGCTCAGCACAAGATATTCAAGAGATTGGCAGAAATCGCTGACTCCAAGACCCTGACAAAAGAAGAACAGGAGAAATATGATAACAGCATGATGGTCATGTGGGACAATTATGCAGCACTTGAGCATGCCGTTAACAAAGGCATAAAAGAAGGTATGGAGAAAGGAATGAAAGAAGGCTTGGAGAAAGGAATGGAGAAAGGAATGGAGAAAGGAATGGAGAAAGGCTTGAAAGAAGGAGAAAAAAAGAAAAGCCTGGAAGTTGCAAAGAAGCTTCTGGCCTATAACACCCCTTTGGATATCATAGCTAATTCTACAGGCCTATCTATTGAAGAAATCAAGAAATTGAAATCATAAGAATTCTAGTGCAATGCTTATTTACTTGGAGCATTGCACTTTTTTGTTTTCTATTATAGTTCATAAAGATAAGGCAGATAAATTGCGTAATCGTTTTCGTAGTTTTTATACACTGATTGTATCAGTAATCGGCAGAAAAGTAGTAACTTTGCCAAAAAAGAAATTAAGCCTAAAAAATATGAATAGAAAAATGATCAAAACCATCGTGCTCGCTGCACTCATGGCTGTGCCTTTCTTTGCCAAGGCACAAAATTTTGCCGGCATCACTGCTGAGCAGAATGCACAGAACACCCCTGGGGGTTGGACAGCAGTTAACTTGCCACAGTTGCCTGCTATCACTTCGGCAAATACATTCAACATCAAGGATTATGGTGCCTCTACATCTGCTGCAGATAATACCAAGGCTATCCAGAAAGCTCTTGATGCAGTTCCTTCTACTGGCGGTATGGTCGTAATACCTGCGGGTACCTGGATGTTTGGTAGCACAGACCAGATGACCAGCAAGACCGAGGTACTCAGCATCAAGACGAAGACCATCCTTCACCTCAGCGCAGGTGCCACATTGAAGCTCGTGGAATACGG
>ERZ1023853.286-NODE-286-length-12516-cov-17.080331_pt1 | contig 12516 bp, 7 predicted proteins | sample MGYA00380386_ERZ1023853 | MGnify/ENA primary metagenome ERZ1023853 (study PRJEB33179, sample SAMN07449009) | human gut metagenome | biome: Human-gut; feature: Human associated habitat; material: Faeces | host: Homo sapiens | place: India: Bhopal | collected...
CTGGTCAGCTTGCGAAAATTGACCTTCCAAATAAGGATGAAGCTTACTTGAGAGAGAGAATTCTCGAGATGTATGCCAATCCAGTACGTAATTACCTTGCTGCTCAATAGCGGCAAGGTAATACTTTTTTGCTCCGAGTTAACAAAACATACATATATAATAAGTGTAAGGAAAACACAGAATTTTAATAAATCTTTAGTGTTTGTCGGGATTTATTAAAAAAAATAACTAAAATCAAAATAATACTTAAAATCAGCAAAATAGTATCAGCTTTTTTCGTAAAAGAAATGTAACTTTGCAATCGAAAATCTGTTTGCCACTTATACTTCCATAAAAAATGACTTCAGATTGGTGATGAAATGAAACAATAATAAACAACATAAACAATAACCATTATGAAATTGAATTCAACTTAACCTGTTTGTTTCCTTCGTATCTGATAGATATGTCGGAAACTAAAAGAATGACTATTTTTGATAGTCAGAGTCAACAAACGTTTAATTCTATTCAACCTAGAAAGTACTAAAGTATGAATTTGAACTTAAAAAAATCAATGCTGCTTGTGGGAGCGTTAGCATCGTTAGGCTTGAGTTATACAACTGAAGCATGGGCGGCATCTCCTAGTCAGAGCGTAAATGCTGTACAGCAGGCAAAGAAAGTAACCGGTAATGTGAGCGATGCAGAAGGTCCTATTATCGGTGCAAGTGTAGTAGAAAAGGGCAACCCTGGTAATGGTACCGTTACAGATCTTGATGGTAACTTTACCTTGAACGTAAAGCCGGGCGCTACTATTGTAATTACCTATATCGGTTACCAGAAACAGGAAATTGCTGTAGGTAACCAGTCTAACATTTCAGTCACCATGAAAACCGATGACAAGACTCTCGATGAGGTCGTTGTCGTAGGTTATGGTGTTCAGAAGAAGAAGCTAGTTACCGGTTCTACCATTGAGGTAAAGGGTGATGATATTCAGAAGATGAATACCACACAGGTGCTCGGCGCTTTGCAGAGCCAGACTCCTGGTGTTAACATTCAGGCGGCTTCCGGTCAGCCTGGTGATGGCTTTAAGATTTCTATCCGTGGTGCCGGTACCAACGGCAACACAGCTCCTCTTTATATTATTGATGGTGTAGCAGGTGATATCAACAACTTGAACCCTGCCGACATCGAGCGTATCGACGTTTTGAAGGATGCCGCATCCTGTGCCATTTACGGTTCTGCTGCTGCCAATGGTGTTATCCTTGTAACTACCAAGCAGGGTAAACAGGGTAAGATCCAGGTATCTTACGATGCCAACGTAGGTTGGGCTAACGTATATCGCATGCCAAAGATGCTGACAGCCAAGCAGTATATGGAGGTAATGGATCAGGTGCGTTTCAATAGTGGTGAAAGTGGCTACGATTGGAAGAGCTTTATGGGCGAAGACCTCTACAACTCTTATATGGATGGTTCTAACGAAGGAACCAACTGGGTAGAGGCTATCCGCAACAAAAATGCCGTTACAACGAGTCATGCTTTGAATGTAACAGGTGGTTCCGACCGCTCTACCTTCTCTATGGGTGCTGGTTATCAGTATCAGGATGGTGTGTTTGGCAAAGTTGTTAAGTCTGACTACCGCCGTTTCACCTTCCGTATCAATTCAGAGCATGTCATCTATCGCAACGAAAAGGGTATGGATGTAGTGAAGATTGGTGAGAATATCTACTATCAGCACAAGCAGAATCAGGGTATCCAGATTGGTGGCCAGTATAGCAATGAACTTTCTAGCATGCTCCGTGCTAACCCTGCTATCCCTATGTATAATGCCGACGGCAGCTATACCAAGGCTGAGGATTTGAAGAACTGGATAAATAATTACAACTCTTTTTCTGCAAACCCAGTCTATAAGATGTTGAACCAGCAGTCTGGTCACAACAAGAGTATCAACCATAATTTGCATGCTACCGGATATTTGGAGATTCAGCCAATCAAGAATCTTGTTTATCGTGGACAGTTGAACTACAATCAGAATACTTGGACATGGCGTACATTCCTCCCTGTGTTCTCGGCTAATAATACTAATGCAGATTACAACCGTCCAGAGGATAAGGCAACAAATCAGATTGGTACAAGTTGGGGATGGAGTACAACAAATACCCTGAGTTATAAGTTTGACTTGCAGAAGAAGCACAACTTCGACATCCTGGTAGGTACTGAGTATGGTGAGAGTCGTCCTGACTTCGGTTTCTCTTTGAATGCAACTTCTTCTAACTCCATTTTTGGCGATATGACTCATGCTTACATGAGCTATATGAAGAATAACAATGCTGCATCTGTTACAGGTACTCCTTGTGACGATACCCGTAGTATGTCTTACTTTGGCCGAGTAAACTACAACTTCGATGAGAAGTATATGCTTTCTGCTATCATCCGTGCCGATGGCAACTCTAAGTTTGCTCCGGGTAAACGTTGGGGATACTTCCCTTCAGTATCAGCAGGTTGGGTTATTTCTAATGAGAAATTTATGGAAAAGACAGCTTCTTGGCTCGATTTTCTGAAACTCCGTGCAGGTTGGGGACAGAATGGTAATGCTGCAACCATCAGTAATTTCCAATGGCAGGGTGCTTTTGCTTTTGATTCAGGTAGTATCTATACATTTGATACTTCTGCGAAATCCCATAATGCCTTTATTTCTGGTGCTTCACCATCTAGATTGCCTAATGAAGAGTTGACTTGGGAAACATCAGAGCAGTTGAATATTGGTATCGATGCCCGTTTCTTGAATGGTCGATTGGGCTTGACAGCTGATTGGTATAATAAGAAAACCAAGGATTTGCTGGTTGCAGTACCTATTGATGCTACAACAGGTTTCTCTACCCAGATGAAAAACGCTGGTACTGTAGAGAACAAGGGTGTTGAGGTAGCTTTGACATGGAACGACAAGATTGGTAAGGACTTCCAGTACAATGTAGGTTGGAACATGGCTTACAACCACAATGAGGTAACTAAAGTTAACTCAAACCAAAAGTTCAATAACGGTGGTTCGGATTACTTAGCACAGAACACTGGCTATATGGCTCGTTTCGAGGAAGGACATCCTATTGGCTACTTCTGGGGCTATAAGACAGAAGGTGTAATGCAGAATGATGCTGATGTCAAGGCTTATCTTGATAAGAACTGCGGTGGCAAGGCTGAGAATTCTAAGCAGGGTACAGGCATCAAACCCGGTGATTTGAAGTTTGTCGATGTCAATGGTGATGGTGTTGTCAATGACGATGATAAAACCGAGATTGGTTCTCCACAGCCTGATGTTACCATGGGTATTACTCTCGGCGCATCTTACAAGGGCTTCGACCTCTCTGTAACAGGTTATGGCGCATTTGGACAGCAGGTTGCTCGTTCTTATCGTAAGTTTACTGATGGTGAGTATGAAAACTACACAACTGAGGTTTATGATTACTGGCATGGTGAGGGAACTTCTAACAAGTATCCTTTGCTTGCGCACATGAATCAAGGTCCTAACTGGCAAACAGTATCGGATATCTACATTGAGGATGCCAGCTACTTCCGTCTTCAAAACCTAACTGTAGGTTATGACTTCACCAAAATCTGGAAGACCAGTCCGTTCCAGCAGCTCCGTCTCTACTTTACTGCCCAAAACCTCTTTACTATCACAGGTTATAAGGGTATGGATCCAGAGAATGGTACAGCTATCGGCTCAGACTCATGGGTAACAGGTGTTGATGTAGGTAACTATCCTCAGCCTCGTACCTATATGGTTGGTGTAAATATTAAGTTCTAATCTAAAATTGAATTCACAATGAAGAAATTAAATATAATTTTGGCTTCCGCCATGGTAGCTCTTAGCTTTGCATCCTGTGATATCGATGATGTTCAGAATGTTGGCGAGTTGTCTACAAAAGACTTCCCTGTGTCTAAGGCTGATGGAGATGCTGTTTTGGCTGGTGTATACCAGAATCTGAATCAGGTTTGTGCAGACCCTCAGATGAGTTTCTTGTATTATGCACAGCTTGCCAGTGACGACTGCTTAGGTGGCGGTGGTGATAATGATAAGTTGATGCAGGCAGAAGATATGATTTGCAATTATAATGCAAATATGACAAATACCTTCTATGAGGCTCGTTACAAAGGTATCAACCGTGCAAACACCTTGATTGATGCACTTCCTAATACTTCCATGAATGAGGATACCAAGAACTCATTGATGGGTCAGGCTAAGTTCCTGCGTGCTTTCTATTATTATGAGTTGGCTTCTATGTACGGAAATGTGCCAATGCGCTTGCATCCAGGTTCTGAGGGTGTTGTTCAGGGTGATATTACTGACCCTTGGAAACAGATTTTGATGGATCTTCGTGATGCAGTTAAGCTCTTGCCTGCTACAAAGAGCAAAGATGGACATGTAGATAAGTATGTTGCCGAGGCTTTGCTGGGTCGTGCTTGGTTGTTCTATACGGGGTTCTTCTGCAATGGAACAAAGTTGTCTGACCTGACAAGTACCACATATAATCCTTTGACTTCAGTGGAACTTCCAGATGGAACAACAATGACTAAGGATGATGTTATTGCTGCTATTGACGATTGTGTTGAAAAATCTGGGTACGTATTGGTTGATAAGTTCCAAAATCTTTGGGCTTATACTAATAAATGTACAGTTAATGATTATGACTACACTAAGGGGCAAGACTTTAAGTGGGTAGAGGATGATGGTGCAACAAATCCAGAAACTTTATTCGCAATCAAGTTTAATAAGATGGCTTCTTGGAGTACTACCATTGGCTATGCGAATGGTTACGCTTTACACTTTGGTGTTCGTGGTGGAACTGATTATGCCAAGACATTCCCGTTTGGCCAAGGTTGGGGTGCAGGTCCTGTAACACCTAACTTGTTTAGTGATTGGGCTGCTGACGAGCCTAATGATGAACGTCGTGACGCTACAATCCAGGACTGGAGCAAAGTTTCTACTTATGTGAAGGGTGGTGGCGACAGTTTCGTACAGGAAACTGATTATTTTGCCAAGAAATGGTCTCCAATTACTTGTGTAAACAAGAATAATGAAGATGGATATTCTTGTACATTTGAGAATGTTATGTATGCAGGCGATTGGGATATCCCTCAGCCGGAAAATCCACAGTTGAACAATATCCATGATTTGGTACTCATTCGTTTTGCAGATGTTTTGTTGATGCAGAGCGAGTTGAAGGGAGATGTCACTGGTATCAATAAGGTTCGTGAGCGTGCAGGCTTGGCACCTATAGCTTCTTATTCTCTTAAGGCTTTGCAAAATGAGCGCCGTTGGGAGTTGGCTTGCGAGGGCCTTCGTTGGAATGATATTCGTCGTTGGCACATTGCTGCTGCAGCTCTTGCAAAGCAGGAAGGAGTAAAGACTTATCATAATGGTAAGGAAACTCCTAATGCTCCACATAATGGTGGATACGCAGCTCGTTACAATGCTACAGCAGGTTTCCAAAAAATGCCAGAAAATCAGGTAGGAATGGGTACTGTTGTACAGAATGAAGGTTGGACTGGTTCTGATTCTGAATACCAGGGCTGGTAATAGTCAATTCTTTAACTTTAAAATGAAAAGAATATATGAAAAAGATATTTTTCGCTTTGTCTATGCTGACATTGCTTTATACATCTTGTGATCCTTCTTCTGATTCAGGAAGTACAGGCTTCATGGAAAATGTAACTGCAGAAAGTGTAGATGCAAAGGCTACCGCAGTGGTAGTGAATGGTAAGAAGAGTAACCGTATTGTTATCGAGAATCATTCTCCTATAACTAGCCAATGGTCTGCTGACCAGTTAGCTGAAGGTGTTGTGACTTCTTCTAAGGCATACGATACAATCTATGTTACTAAGTTGGGAGCCAATACTGTAAGTATGCACTGCAAGAATCTTGCTGTTGATTTCAAAAAGGATTTTACCGTGAATGTAGATGAGATTACTTATCTTTCTTCCGAACTTCAGAATCGGCTTTGTGTAAATGGCTCAGAAGGTAACTATAAGTCTATCATTGCGGATTTCAAGGGGCAGGCTATCCAATTTAGTACCTCTTTTGATAAGTCTAAGGTTCTTGTAACTCAAGAAGTCAAGGATGGAAAAAAAGGTAATGTCTTTGAAGTAAGAAATGGAAATGGCGTACTTTCTGATTGGGCTATAACTAAGGATGGCGCTAGTGAACCTATGGGTACAGCTACGCTTAATGGTGACAAGCTGATGGTTGTTGAACCAGGAAATTATACATTGACTCTTACTTATACTTTGGCAGATGGGCAGAAACAAACTGTTGAGGTAGGAAAGTATCAAGTTGATGAGTTGACTACTGTTCCAAAACTTCTCAACTATCTCTCTGGTGGAGATGATGGTGATGGTACAACCACTTGGGAATGGAACGGTAATGCTTCTGCCGTTTGGGGTAATGGTCCATTCGGAAGTGGTAAAAAACCTCAGTGGTGGGCTGTATCTTATAATGACATTGAAGGCCAAGGTAGTAGCAAGGTTGGTGGTGTAGGACGCAATGGATCTCATGCATCCTTCACAATTGATATGAACAATAATACTGCAACTAATGCTGATGGTACTACTCTTCCTATTAAGGTAAATGTATTGGAGCACAAGGACAGTAAATGGGATCAGGGTACTATCTCATTCCCAACTGCAACCAATGACAACTACGTTATCCCTATGGGTGTAAACGTGAATGCCGGTAATGCGGTGTTCCAGAAGTACTATGTATTGGTATCTAGTGATGATAAACTTGTCTTAACGGCGGCAGAGATGCCTGAGAATGGTTGTGCATGGTTCTATGTCTTCAAGAAGAAGGCTAAGTAACAGATAAGGTAATCGTTGTGATTATAATATAAATAAGGTTAGGCCTCGGCTGTAGAGATTACAGTCGGGGCTTTTCTTTTTTTGATATGCTAAAATAATATCCGAAATGTTTGGCGGTTACGATAAATAGTCGTAACTTTGCAAGCGAATCAAAACAATTAAGGAGGTTTAGAAAATGGAAGAATTAAGAGATAGGTTTATACGCTTTGATTGGGCGATAAAACGACTGTTGCGTCAAAAGGCTAATTTTGGCGTTTTGGAGGGCTTCCTTACCGTATTTATAGGGGAGCCAATCAAAATCGTTGACATATTGGAAAGCGAAGGTAACCAGCAGGCTGAAGACGACAAGTTCAATAGAGTTGATATCAAGGCCAAAAACAGCAAGGGCGATATCATTATAGTAGAAATCCAGAATACAAGTGAATTGTATTATCTGGAACGTGTGCTCTATGGTGTGGCTAAAGCTATTACGGAGCATATTAATCTTGGAAATACCTACAAGGAAGTGAAGAAGGTATATTCCATCAGTATCCTGTACTTTGACTTGGGTAAAGGCTCTGATTATATCTATGTAGGGCAGAACAATTTTGTAGGTCTGCATACGAAAGATAATCTTATTATCAGCACAAAGGAGAAGGATACTATCGTTAGAAAATCTCCAGCAGAGATTTTCCCTACTTATATGTTAGTAAGAGTGAATGAATTTAACAAGGTTGCCGTGTCACCAATTGAGGAATGGGTGGATTATCTGAAAAATGGCGTTATTAAACCAGATACCACAGCTCCGGGTTTGCAGGAGGCACGTGAGAAGTTGAGATATTATTCTATGTCGGATGCAGAACGTCATGCTTATGATGAGCATGTCAATGCCATCATGATTCAGAATGATGTCTTGGGGAATGCAAAGCTGGAAGGTCGTGCTGAAGGTCGTGCAGAAGGTCGTGCAGAAGGTCGTGCAGAAGGTCGTGCAGAAGAAAGAAAAGAAACCGCTAAACGATTACTTGCTATGGGACTTTCTCCACAACAAGTTGCAGATGGTACCATGCTCCCTCTAGAGGAAGTTGAAAAATTGGTAGATGAAATAAAAAATAAATAAGTCTAACCCCCGGCTGCCGTTCTGCAGTCGGGGGGTTTCTTTTTTGAAATGCTGAATGCTGCTCTTATTTGTCTGTTTTAACCTGCAGTGAATTGGTAAAAAGAAGGCTGTTTAAGACAGACAGTTAACTGGCAAACCACAGACAGCCTACTGGCGCTTTAGCTGCTAGTGGGCTGTTTGCCTAGAACAGCCATCCCAAATGGCTTTATTTCGTTTTTATACAAGGCTTACGTAGAAATACTCTTCACTCTTCACCTTTCGCTCGGAATCCCCTGTGTTTATCGGCGTTCCGAGAGGTGAAGAGTATTCGGGCACTCTTCACCTACTCTTCACCACTCTTCACCACTCTTCACCTCTTTGTTTCGGCGGATTTGCGTTTCTTCTTATGCCTCGAAGCCTTGTGCCTAGGTGAAGAGTGGTGAAGAGTGGGTGAAGAGTCGCCAATAACTCTTCACCCCTTGAAACGCCCTGTTTATGGGCGTTTCAGGACATAAGGTGAAGAGTGAAGAGCTTTTGGCGGAATAAGGCTAAGCCCCGACTGCCGTCCAGCAGTCGGGGCTTTTCGTAGCATTATGTTACCAGGATTTGACTTTTCTTGCTTTTCTTCTGTACTATCTTGTTGAATTGTATGTTTTTGTTTGGAAGTTACAATATTTTATTGTAACTTTGTACGGGTATAAGGAATGTCCTAAATCGTCCACGGACGTTGTGGAAAGAACATGAATTTAAAATATAATCTCATGAAGAATTTGATGATAAAAACTTGGAAACCGCTGCTGTCGCTGCTCTTCGGTGTGGCGGTCGTGATATTTTGGGCAGTACCATTCGTAGGCGGACTCTGCTTTCAGGAACAGTATCAGATGTTTCTCTTTGATACCGGCTATTTCCTGGAGCGCATTGTGCTGCCGGGAGGATTGGCTGACTATATCAGCGAGTTTCTGGTACAGTTCTATTATATGCCTGTATTGGGCGGTGCCATCATCGCTTTGCTGCTGATGGGCATTCAGGCTGCCGTATGGGGACTGATGAAACAATATGGAGCAAGGCATGATTTCCCGGGTTATCTCCTGAGTTTCCTTCCAAGTATCGCCTTATGGTGTGCCATGGGCGACCAGAATGTGTTGCTCTCTTTTGTCGTTGCACTTTTCGGAGCCTTAGTAATAGGATGGATTCATAACCGATTCCACAACCGGCTGGTGAAGGTGGTGTTCGAACTGGTTAGCACGGCATTGGTTTATTGGTTCCTGGGACCGGTGGTATTCGTTTATGTAGTCCTGATGATGGGCGATACGCTGAAGAATGCGCTTCAGAAGGGAAATGTTCTTTCCGGAATAGGCTATTCTGCCGGCATTCTTATTCTTACTATCGCCTGGATATTATTGACCACGCAGACTTTTCAATATCCTTTGTATCGCATCTTTGCCGGACTTAATTATTATCGCTATCCGGGTACCATATCTCCGTTGCCTTTTGTTGTAATGGTATGGGCTGTTGTGATTCCTTTCCTGGGGATGATTCCATGCCACCGGAAATCCTTGCAGAAGTTGCAGCAATCCAAGGTGGTCATGGCTTTGAGCTATGTATTGGTGATTGTGGCTTCATGGTTTGGTATCAAGGCTTCTTTTGATGAGATGACCTACGACCTGATAGATTATGATTTCCTGGTTCGCACCGAACAGTGGGATAAGATTATTGAGAAGGCAGAGAAGAAGCAGGCAACCACACCGCTCAGTGTATCGTGTGTGAATCTTGCCTTGAGTCAGAAGGGTGTTCTTGCCGACCGTCTTTTCGAGTTCTATCAGAATGGAGGCGAGGGCTTGTTCCCTACCTTTACCCGTGATATGATTTCGCCGGTATCTACTGCAGAAATTTTCTTCCGTCTGGGAATGGTGAATGATGCCGAAAGATATATGTTCGAGGCGCAGGAGGCGATACCGAATTATCGCAAGAGTGCCCGATTGACCCGCAGGATTATAGAGTGCGAAATCATCAATGGTAATTACAAGGTAGCTGCCAAGCTGCTCCGCCGCCTGCAGAAGACGCTCTTCTATAGCAACTGGGCTAACCAGACCATGGCGCTGCTGGGCAATGAGAAGGCTATCAACCGACATCCTATCTATGGCAAGCTGCGCAAGTATCGTGAGAAAAAGCAGGACTTCCTCTTCAGCGACCAGGAGATGGACCAGATGTTGGGCTTGCTCTTCCTGAATGATAAGAGCAATAAGATGGCTTACGAATATCTGATGTGTTATGTACTTTTGCAGTGTGATTTAAACAAGTTCATGCAGTATTATCCATTGGGTAGATTCGTAGGCTATGACCATATCCCTCGTTCCTTCCAGGAGATTCTCATCGGCAACTGGATGAAGACACATAGCGATCCACGTACCATACCATATAGTGTGGATGCGCAGAATGTGAACAATACGCTCAACTTCATCCAGCTCTATATGCAGAATCCGAAGGATCCTCAACTCAGTCAGCAGCCGTATGTATCTAATGCCTGGCACTATGTGATGGTGCAAGGGGCTGATGAGGCTGCCGGAAAGAAGGAGGGAATAAAAGAGGTTTATTAGAATGTAGAATGATAATACTGGAATGATATGAAAACAATCAAATATCTGTTGTGTGTCCTGTTGGTTGTGATGGGGATGGCTACTCTCGATTCCTGTTGCTATCCTTCACCATGGAGTGAGGCAAAAGAAATCAAACAATTGCCTGAAATCTTCCCTGATTACATCGGGGTTACAGTTCCTGTCAACATCGCTCCGCTTAATTTCAATATGACGGATGACGATGTAGATGAAATGTTAGTGAGTGTGGCAGGATCGAAGACCATCGAGGAAATCTCTTCTTTCGGAAAAGAGTATGCGGACTTTGATGTAGAGGAGTGGCACGACTTCTTGAGAAAAAATAAGGGCGGAAAACTCACCGTCTCTGTGTTTGTATTGAAAAATGGTGAAAGGTTCAAGTATCAGGACTTCGATATATATGTCAGCCTATACGAGCTGAACGACTGGGGACTTACTTACCGTCGCATCGCTCCTGGTTATGAGGTGTATGGCAAGTTGGGCATCTATCAGCGCAACTTGAGTAACTTCGAGGAAACAGCAATCCTTGAGAATACGGCAGCACCGGGTGCCTGTCTCAACTGTCATACGGCAAACAGAACCAATCCCGATCAGTTTACCTTCCATGTACGTGGAGACCATGGCGCAACCTTGGTTTCTCAGAACGGCAAGCGGGAGTGGCTGAAGGCTAAGAATGATTCCCTGAAGGGTTCGATGGTTTATCCTTATTGGCATCCATCGGGCAAGTATTGCGCTTATAGCACCAATACCACCCATCAGAGTTTCCATGCCGTGAAGGATGAGCGAATTGAAGTTTTCGACCAGGCATCGGATGTCTTCGTTTATCAGCCATCAACCCATGAGTTGATATTGGATTCGCTCCTGATGACGAAAGACCATTACGAGACTTATCCGGTATTCTCGCCTGATGGCAAGACGCTCTACTTCTGCTCTTCTACGGCAGAGCCTATTCCAAGCGGTTACAAGGATATCAAGTATAATATCTGCAAGATAGGTTTCGATGCGGCTACGGGTAAGTTTGGCAACCAGGTGGATACCATCTTCAATGCCCGTGAACTGGGCAAGAGTGCTACCCATCCCCGTCCTTCGTATGATGGCAGGTACATCATGTTTACAATGAGTGATTATGGCTGCTTCCCTATCTGGCATAAGGAAGCGGATAACTGGCTGCTGGATTTGAAGACAGGTCAGGCTAAGCCTTTGGCTGCAGCCAATAGTAAGAATACGGACAGTTGGCACAACTGGAGCAAGGATTCACATTGGTTTGTCTTTACATCCCGCCGTGGCGACGGACTCTATACCCGTCTTTACCTTGCCTGCATTGATGATAAGGGCAATGTTAGCAAGCCATTCCTGCTGCCACAGCGTAATCCTAAGAAGTATTACGATGAGTTGCTGGATTCCTATAATACCCCTGATTTCACATCGAAGCCAGTAGAGCTGGATGCCCGTGCGGCAGGAAATGAAATCATGAGTGATAAGAGGATTCCGACGAAGGTTAAGTAAGTGAAGAGTGAAGAACGAAGAGTGAAGAATTCAAATGTATGTTTATAAAAAACGCTCCTGTTGCAATATGGTAACAGGAGCGTTTTTGTTTTTTTTATTTGAACTTTTCAGCTTCTCGCTTCATTACATTCTCGATGTCAATGGCATCAAATGGAACGGGGCCGCGGCTCAGCTCCGGTATGTTGAAACTCTTCAGGCAATCATCGTAGAAGGTTGGTTCCTTCTGCGGCAATACGAAAGGCTTGTGAGCCTTGCCCTGGCGGTCTACGTAGCAGAAGTAAGGCTTGCCGTAAAGTCCGTCATCGCGCTTGCTGGCAAAGACAAACCATCTGCCGGTATGCGACCAGCTGTGATAGGTATCGCTCTTGTCGCTGTTCACGATGCTGAGGCTGTCTATCTTACCCGTCTGTAGGTCTAACATGCAGAGATCTGCTTCTGGATGCCAGATAGGGAAGGTGCCGTAATCGGCTACCGTAAAGAGACAGTATCTGC
>ERZ1023853.295-NODE-295-length-12136-cov-6.908369_pt1 | contig 12136 bp, 17 predicted proteins | sample MGYA00380386_ERZ1023853 | MGnify/ENA primary metagenome ERZ1023853 (study PRJEB33179, sample SAMN07449009) | human gut metagenome | biome: Human-gut; feature: Human associated habitat; material: Faeces | host: Homo sapiens | place: India: Bhopal | collected...
GTCGATATCCCGGCCCAGGTAGCTGCAGACCAGGGCTACGATGAGGTAGACCAGGAGGTGCATCCCAAAGAAATTGCCGATGATGACGTCCTGACAAAAGCCGCCCAGCAGGGCCGTGATGATGCCGATGCGCTGTCCGTGATGGAGGGCCATGAGGACGACGAAGACGAAGATGAGGTTCGGCTGGCTCACACCGTTAAACATAAAAGGCAGGACAGCGCTCTGCAAAATGAAGACGATGAAAGCCGTCATGATACAGTTCAATTTCTTCATAAGGCTGCGGCTCCTTTGATCCCTTCTACTTTGTCGCGATTCGTCTGCGGTACGAGTTTCGGCGTAACCTCCGGTTTTTCATAAGACCCGGTGTCGGCCGACTTCAAGATGACGAAGACTTCTTCCAGTTTGGAGAAATCGACGCTGGGACGAATGACGGCATATTTTACGAAATCATTTTCATTCTGATGGATCGACACGATGGTACCGATGGGCAGGCCCTTCGGGTAGATAGAGCCGAAGCCCGACGTGACCAGTGTATCCCCTTCCAGGATATCTGCGTCCTTGGCGATGTTGACGAACTGCGGTTCCGTCGGTACGTTGCCGTTACCGCGGACGACAGAGGATACCCGCGATTCCGGACGCTGGACGATGGCGCCGATGCTCGTCCGCGGGTCGGTCAGGAGCTGGACCCGAGCCGAATGAGGATAGACATCGCTGATGACGCCGACGACGCCGCTTGGCGTGATGACAGGCATATCCTTATCGACGCCTTCACCGCTGCCGACGTCGATAATCATCGTATTGGTCCACGTGCCATAGTCACGGGAAATGACGGACCCAGCCAGAAGCTGGTACTGGTTGTGGGACGATTTGAAATTGAGGAGCGCCCGCAGGCGGTCGTTTTCGGCTACGACTTCATCGTAGTCGACAGTCCGGCTCTTGAGGTCGGCATTTTCTTTTTCCAGCGATTCCCATTCAATGCGGTTTTTCAGGCTGATGTCGACAATGTGGATGCTCGACGTCAGGGAGTCCATGACGCGGCTGGCACCGTATTCAAAAGGCGACATGATCGTCATCAGCGGCTTGGTGATGAACGGCAGGGAATCGCGCTGGCGCCAGGCCCAGCCGACAAGCGCAATGACGATGAATAAGATGAGTACGAAGACGACGCTTCTTTTACCGAACGAAAACAATTTTAAAATCTCCTCCTATATATACGCTGAGCACCTTCGACGAGGGCCGATAACTTATCACGATCCGCGACGGCAATGCCCGTGCCTTTGGCAACGGCCAGTTCCGGTTCCGGGGCCACCATGACCGGCACGCCCAGTTCCTGCGTAAAGAGCTGGTCCAGGCCCTTGAGCTTGGCGCCGCCGCCGGTGAGGACGATGCCGTGTTCCATGATGTCCGCTGCCAGTTCTGGCGGCGTTTCCCGCAGGACATCCTTGACCAGGTCGAGCATTTTGATAAGGGGCGTGCCGATGACGGGGTAGAGCTCACTCGAGTTGATGGCCATTTCCCGCTGGAGACCGTCGTCGAGGCCGCGGCCCATGAAGTAATAGCCCCGGTCCTCTAAAGGCAGGATCGCCGAACCATTGGTCACTTTCATTTCCTCGATAGTCGTATCGTCCGTGACGATATCGTACTGATAGCGCAGATAATCTTTGATGGCCGCATTGAAATCAAGGCTGCCCAAGTGGAGCGACTTGGAAACGACGATGCCCCCCAGGGACAGCATGGCCACATTAGTCGTACCGCCGCCGATGTCGATGACCATGTTGCCGACCGGGGCATAGACGGGCAGGTGGACGCCGAGGGCAGCCGCCGCTGCCGTTTCGATCAAAAAGGCTTCTTTCGCACCGGCCTGGTAGACCGCTTCCATGACGGCCCGCTTCTCGACATTCGACGCTGCCGACGGCACGCCGATCATAATGCGCAGGCGCTGGACACTGCGGACGCACTTGCTGAGGATATACCCCAGCATGGTCCGGGTAACACTGTAATCGGCGATGACGCCGTGGACCAGCGGCCGATGGAGCTTCACCGTTTCCGGTGACCGGGATAACAAGTCTTCGGCGGCCCGGCCAACAGCAATAATCTTGCTGTTCCGTTCGTCCGTCGCCATGACCGATGGTTCAGACAGGACGATGCCCCGGCCCTCCACATAGACCTGGGTTGTAGACGTCCCTAAATCAATCCCTATATTTTTAGTTAATGGAGAAAAAATCGAAGCCATAACAAATCCTTTCTATTCCTTTCGCATATTCTGTCTTAGTTGAACAGTCATCAATTCCATATTTTATCACATTGCGCCCCTTTTCGCATTAACTAATTTCAGGGAATGGAAAAAAGGGCCTGTCGCACGTGCGACAGACCCTTTTAAGTGGTTAGCAGCTACCCCCACATGTGCATGACAGCTGAAACAGCCACGCGCCCCGTCCCTTACGCGACTTTCAAGCCGGCGCGGTGCAAGGCCATGACGATAGGAGTGATGATGAGGCCCGATACGATGGCTTCCGGGATACCATTGACGGCCGTGATGCCCAGCATGATGTTGATGACATTCATGAAGGGAATACCCTGCGCTTCAGCATAGGGGACGCCGACGATGGCCGTAAAGGACCCGAGGAAGAGAATCGTATGGCAGACCGTCGTCAAGACTGCCGTAATGGCAATACGCCATACTTCGCGGATTTTCAGATGACGATAGATTTCAAAAGCAATGACGCCGATGAGGATGCGCGGTATGATACAGATGAAGGCATCGGCAACGACGTTATACTGAACGGCGAACAAGAGCAAGGCACTTGGCGCCTGTAAAGACCGGATAAAAGAAAAAATGCCGAACATGAAGCCGACAATCATGCCGACCTTGCGGCCTGCCGTCAGGCTGCCGATAATCGTCGGAATATGAAGGATCGTCGCATTCATGATGACCAGCGGAATGAAGCCATAGCCCGTAAGGCCTAAAAAAATCGTAATGGCCGACAAAAAACCGGCAACTGTCAACTGCCGGATCGACAAAAAAGTGCGCTGTGCCGGCATGGTGCCAGCTGCATTCTGTTTTCCCATGATTTTCCTCCGTTCTCGCTCTCTCGCAAGATACAAGTCGCAAACAAGCAAACAGACACAAAAACACGGCCGGTCCGCGCCAGTATCCGCCCGTTCCCGGTACCAATCCGGCGCTGAAAAAGAACCTGCCTTCTGTGTCACGCGTAGTATATCATATTTGTCCAGGCCTTGCCAATAGCAATTGGGAATATTGTGAATTTTTACACGAGCATAAATTAAGCCAAAGAAGTTTTCCATAACAGCATTATCAAAACAATTTCCTTTTCGTGACATGCTCTGGAAGATTCGTTCTTTCTTAAGGCTTTCGCCATAGCTCTTCATCTGATAAGCCCATCCCCTATCAGAGTGGAATGTCCTTCGATAGGGGCAATCCTCTGTTATTTTAATAGCTTCAGCCTGGGCATCCAGTATATTCTTGGCTGAAGGATGTTTCCCAATCCGATAGCCGATGATTTCACCGTTATACATATCCATAAAAGAATCAAGATAAAGCTTATGTACGGTCATATGGCCCTGTGTACCTACTCATAATATTTAAATTCTGAAGAGTCGGTCGTGATCTTCTGGTGTGGAATATTCGTCTTGAAACGACGGTGTATTCTATTCGGAGAAACTTTTCCCACCTTGCCTTTATAGGAATTGTATTTACGGCTCTTTCGAGTAAAAGAAATTACCGTAAGGCCTAACTTCTGCAGGATACGTTGAACTTTCTTTTTGTTTACGCAAATCCCCTGGTTCTTTAGAGCAGCAGTCATACGCCGATAGCCATAATTTTCATGCTGTCTATGGATTTCCTGTATTTTATCCTCTAATCCTTGATTAGGATTCTTGCGATCCAAGCGCTTCTGCCAATACATATAAGTCGCTTTGGGCATTTGGGTATAAGAGAGAAGTTCTTTCAATCTGAATGATCCTCGGAGACTGCTGATGACTTTCGCAACTCTCTCATTTTTGTTTCGTCCTCCAAACGCAATCTCCTCAACTCTTTTAAAAAGGCATTCTCCAAACGAAGTTTTTGAAGTTCGCCTTCTAGTTCTCTGATATATTCAACGTTGGCGTCGACTAACGTCTGCTTACCCTGAGACTTCGTCTTTCTAACTCGCATTTTACGCAAAATACTCTTCCTGCCTTTCTTATGTGGCATTAGCGCATCCGGTCCAGTATTTTTATAATCTCTGACCCACTTTGCAATTATACAATTATACTTGGATTGTTGATTCCCATTCGAAGCGCTAATTTCTGATATGACACTTTCCCTGTTAAATAACACTGTGCCACAGAAAGCTTTGCACTGAAAGAGTAAAATCTATGAGACTCCAATCGTTTTAATCCGGTATTACCGAAGTTGTTGTAAGCAGCAACCCATCTTTTTAACTGACTGCTACTTGCCATACCATACTTATGTGCAATAAAATTATAGCTCCCTTGATTTTTTAAATACTCTAATTTGCTCTTATCGCTCTTCATATTTTCTTCCGCTTCCAAGCATTCCAATTCACTCTCTAATACCCGCTTTTCCAGAATTTCTTTTTCTTTCTTATTCATGCTTCCATCTCCCTTGGCTTCTGCCGATAATCATGTGGACAGCACGATGGCCATAATTTTTAGCTTCATCTTTACAATTTATTACTAATTACCTTTTAACAGCTTAAATTAGTTAAAAAAGTCAGGAAAAAGCGTTTCGATTGATTGCTTGCTCATTTTGGCAATCTTTTGCATAGTCTTGGCTGGCGCGTTGCTCTTCCTACTTCCCACGCACTCCACGTCTGTTGTGAAACTCCGAATAACTTTCCCATTGTTTCTTGACTACGCACTCCTCGATATGCAATTAATGCTTTACGCACTTACATCACTTTCTTCCTTTTTAACTAATTTATTTTGTAATTATGTTGTTTCACTAATTTAATTAGCATTTAATAGTGAAAAACAATTTAAATTAGTTTTTATTTTACTAATATTTTTAGTATAATTGAGGTAAAATAGGATTATGACGATTGGGAGTGTGTCAAATGAGTATCGGTTTAAATATAAAAAGGAACCGTGAAAGATTGGGATTATCCCAAGAAGCTTTAGCAAAAAAGGTAGGAGTTAGTCAGCAGGCTGTGGATCGCTGGGAAAATGCAGGTGTTGTACCAAGAAATAAGGCTATCAAAGAGCTGATGACATTATTTAATATGTCGCGAGACGATCTGTTCGGGGACTATTTGTCTAAAGGGAAAATTCACGGCATTAAAATTCCCGTCCTGGGTCGTGTCGTCGCTGGTGTTCCTATTGATGCTGTCCAGGAGATTCTTGATTATGAGGAAATTACGCCGGAAATGGCGGCCACTGGCGATTATTTTGCGCTACAGGTCAAGGGCGCCTCGATGGAACCGACGCTTCGTGATGGGGATATTGTCATCGTCAAGAAGCAATCCACGGTCGATAGTGGCGACATCGCGATTGTCCTTGTAAACGGCAACGATGCCACCGTCAAAGAAATAAAAGAAAGCCCAGCCGGCATCACCCTCATCGGCCACAATGCCGCCATTTATACCCCTCAATTTTATTCAAACAAAGAAATCCAAAACCTTCCTATACAAATCATTGGCAAGGTCGTGGAAATAAGACGAAAATTTTAGAAAGGACTGATGTTTATGAAAAAATCAATGTTAGTAGCCGCTTCCCTTTGTGCCATGTTGGCCGCCGTTTCTGTTGGCGGATGTGGGAGTAACAACACTTCCGGCTCTGGCAATAATCAGCCTAAGCAAGAACAGAAGGCATCTGAAGCTCAAGAATACTACAATAAATTCGTGAGCATCCAAATGGGTATCTCTTATGATGAAGCTAAAACCATTATGGGCAGTGATGGGCAACAAACTCAATCTTCAGATACGGGAAATCTGAAATCCGCATCATATAAATGGGACGGCCCAAAGGGTATCAACATATCTTTGCATTTCCAAAATGGTGTTTTAAAGTCTAAGCAAATAATGGGTACAACATCCAAAGCGCCTAAAGGCAAGGAAGTCACGATGGATAAGTTTAACCAAATCCAAACCGGCATGTCCTATGATGACGTGAAAGGAATTTTGGGATTTGATGGCTGTCTTTCTTCAGAAACTAAACTATTCAACAGCGATCAAAAGATATTCCATTGGCATAACCCAAAGGGTGGCTTCTTGCAGGTATCTTTTAAAGATGGTGCTGTAGATAGTAAAATGCAGAGCAACCTCAAGTAACTTCCTACAATTATTTGAAAATCAGCAATATGGCGGAACGGATGAAGGAGTGAGTAAATTGAAAAATGCTCGTTTAATCATTGGTATTGTTTCATTCATTTTGTTTTTCATTATTCTTTTCCAGTCCTGTGCCGCAGGAGTCGTTAATTCGGTCACTGCCAGCTCTGATGCTGGTGGCAGTGCTGGCTTAATCGTGGCCTTTATGGTCGTCATCGCTGGCATCATCGCTATCGTCTGCCGCAAAAACGCAACGGGCTCCATCGTCGCCGGCGTTGTTTATGGCCTGTCCGGCCTGGTAGGGGTCGCCAATTCGGATGTCTATAAAGACTTGTCTATTTGGGGCGGTCTGTTCATTATTTTCGCTATTTTCTACATTTTCTCTGGAATCAAACAAAAGAAAAGCGATAAAGCAAATTTGTAATCATCAAATAACTAAATAATCCGTTTCCACCATTGCTGATATATATACTTACTTACCAGACCCTCGGAATTATTGGAAAGTATTGAAAAGCCGATAAAAAAAGAGGGGAATGAAACGGTTACAAATTGTAACCGTTTGAAACTTCAGGCGGCTGACGGCAAAATGCCAGAAGACCTCCCTACTCCTGATAAAAGCATCAAGCAGATTGAACACGAAAGAAAAAATCAGCTGAAGAAAAAATAAAAGAAAGGATGAATCCTATGATGAAGAAACTTACCTTGTTTCTGACTATGATCTGCGTATTGTCCTCGGCCGGCACAGCCTTTGCCGCCGACTACCTGGGCAATCCCCGTTCCATGAAATTCCATTACACAACCTGTCGTACCATCAAACATCCCGAAAACTTCGTACCTATCGAGTCCCGCGATGAAGCCCTTGCCGAAGGATATGTACCTTGCGGCGTATGTAAGCCGTGAAAAGCCATTGAATTATCTTCTGTACTTGAAAGGATGAATCTGCATGAAGAACATTGAAGCCTGTACTGATACTATAGTAAATGATTTATATTCTTTATTAAAAATCGAGGGATTACCTATTGTCGAAATATCTAAACCGCGCCATTATTGGTTTATCCGAACTCAAGGTGGAAGTTATTTTGATGAGTTTTTTCTTGATGAATTTGTCGGCATTGGTCATGAAGATGTTCCTTGCGTAGAAGAAAGTGAACGTACAGATGAATTATTGGAACAGGTAAAAGTCAACCATCCTCAAGCTACCCGCGTACTCAATCAAGTTTATAAATTTTGTAAGGAAATGCGTAAAGGAGATATTGTAATCATTCCATCTGCATCGTCTGCTCAATTTGCATTCGGATATATTGAAGATGATGATTATTATAAAGTTAAAGTCAGTGATGAAGACATTGATGAAGGTAAATGTCCATATACACGTCGCCGTAAAACCCATTGGATTCGGGGTATTTCAAAAGGAAGAGTAGACTCAAAACTTTATACGTTTTTTAGAAATCAGCAAACCCTTTCAATGGTAGATGACTATAGTGAATTTATAGAAAGAGCGATCCATCCATTTTACGTTAAAGACGATATTGCCCATTTAACGCTTGATATTCGTACTCCTGAAAGTCCCAATGCATTTGATATTCCAACTTATATGCAGGGTATTTTATATCGTGCCAAAGAAATCGCCCAGGAATTAAAGCTTCCGAGTAAAGTGGTTTCTGTGCAGTCAAGAACGAATGTGCAATCTGCCGGTTTGATTGAATTACTTGGAAATCCTGTGTTTGTTGCTTTGGCCGCAATCATATTTATAGGTATATGTGGAGGCGAGCTAAATATATCTGTTGTAAAAAACGCTAAGGTAACAATGAAAACGGATGGATTAATCGAAAGTATTACTCATGCGATAGAAAAATATAAAAATCATGAAATCATCGGGGAATCCAACATGAAGAAAATACAAAGTCGACTACGAGTAGAGGATCCGCGCATAAAAAAAGAAGACCAGGATTAACTGGCCTTCTTCATGTTAATTAATTTTAATTTTCTTTGTCCCTATCAATGCCAGGGTAATAATTGTTCCTAAAATCCATCTAACGACTTTCATCAATGGTTCACTTCCTATCGGGAATATCCACCAAACAATCGTTATGACGCAAACAATCACCGCGCATATTGCCATGAAAATAGCAATACTTGATACTGTTTTGCGGAACAATGTAATAATATTGCTTACCATGACAATACACCTCCTTTGTTTCTATTATATCAGAGGCCGGAATGCTTTTCCACTAAAATCAATGTTGTCCTTGACAATTTAATTAAAATATAGTATATAAATTACCCGCTGTCTATATTACTCGACAGCGGGTAATTACTACATATTCGCTTCGATTTTTTCGATAATCAAACGCTGTACCCATTTGGGCGGCATCCGATTTCCGGCATTCCATTCCTGGACCGTGCGATACGGTGCACCTAAGAGTTCAGCTAATCCTTTTACATTCAATCCTGCTTTCTTGCGCGCGTGCTTGATGGGATTATTTTCCCGGTCAATGACATCTTGATATGCGTCGGTATCAGCAACCACTAAATTAACGAATCCATTTTCCGGTACTTTTACTTTATCCCGCGGTGTCGGTCCGGGTATAGCCTGCTTTTGCTGTTCCATACTCCAAACCATTAAATTCAACACATCGTCTGCGTTTTCCATTGCTTCGGTCAAGGTTGCGCCATCGGTAAAGCAGCCGTCTACATCCGGAAAATTTACGTAATATACTTTGTCTTTTTCATCCCATTGGAATGTAGCTGGGAAAATATATTTGCTCATGACGTCCTCCTTTTTATATGAATCAGGCCAAGGGGATTTCTCCCCTTGCCTTACTGAATACCAGCCTGTTTAAAAATAGCTTTAATAGTTCCTGACGGTATGTCCTTATTGTGCCGCCAGACAGGGAATTGCTTTCCCGTTATCGGGCTGTAATACAGGTCATGATTTCCACCATGTCCAATCAACTTGCACCCATTCTTTTTAAGGATCTTTAACAGCTCCGACCTCTTCATTTTGTAACCTCCTTTCTTTAATTATATTATACACCTTCTGAGTGTATTTGTAAATACAAAAACACCTTATAAGTTTATTTTCATTTTTAAAAAGGGGGCGATTTTTATGAAAAAAAGACCTGATGGCCGCTACAAAGTCTCTCTGACCATCGACGGCAAACGTCATTATTTTTACGGCCGAACCATTAAACTTTGCCCCGTCGCGGGGTCAAAAAGGGGGCAAACGCACCAGATATTATGGGGTCAATAAAAAAGGACAACCATCATTCAATGTGATGGTTGTCCCATTGGTGCGAGTGGAGGGACTTGAACCCTCACGCCGTGAGGCGCCAGATCCTAAGTCTGGTGCGTCTGCCATTCCGCCACACTCGCAAGTACCTTTTTATTTTACCATGCTTTCCTCCTATTGGTCAAACAAAAAATATGGTATCATATTTCTATACATATCATAAAGGAGGCTTGTTATGTTATTACAAAGAGAATCGAAATTTGAAGGGTCTGTACTCGGATTTATCGGCTATGGCCTCATCTTAGTCATCATTACGATTTGTACGTTCGGAATCGCCTACCCTTGGGGCGAAGTCATGTTCCGCCGCTGGATCTGCCGCAATACGATCATCGACGGCCAGCGTCTCACTTTTGATGGAACAGGTCTGCAGCTCTTCGGCAGCTACATCAAATGGTGGTTCTTCACTCTCATCACGTTGGGCATCTATGGCTTCTGGCTGTTCAACAAGATGACAGCCTGGCGGGTCAAACATACGCATTTCGCAGAATAAAAAAGGCGCTGTCACACGAAGGCAGCGCCTTTTTACACTATACGACCTGGAACAAATAGAATTTCAGGTAATTCGTTTCCGGGACGTTCCAGAGGATGGGATGGTCCGGCGACTGCTGGCGTCCTTCGATTTGGCGGAGGCGAACGCCGGCATCTTTGGCGGCATCGTGGAGCATCTGGCGGAACAAGTCATCGCGCATGAAGTGCGAACACGAGCACGTAGCCAAATAGCCGCCGCGAGGCAAGAGTTTCATCGCTTTCAAGTTGATTTCCTTATAGCCCCGCATGGCGTTGCGGACGGTATGACCCGATTTGGTGAAAGCCGGCGGGTCGAGGATGATGAAGTCATAGTCATGGCACTTGTGTTCAGCCAGGTCCGTGAGCAAATCGAAGACGTTGGCCTGTTTGGCCGTGACGATGGCTTCCAAGCCATTGCGGCGGATGTTCTCGTTAGTCATGTCGACAGCTTCCTGAGAAATATCGACAGCTGTGACGCTGGCCGCTCCGCCCTTGGCCGCATTAAGGGCAAAGGCCCCGGTATGAGTGAAGCAGTCCAGGACATGTTTGCCGGCAGCGATTTTGGCGACAGCCAGGCGGTTGTATTTCTGATCCAGGAAGAAGCCCGTCTTCTGGCCATTTTCGACGTCTACATCATAGAGGATGCCGTTTTCGTCGATCGTCGTCAAAACGCTGCCCGGCTGAGGCAGGAAGTCCGCTTCATACCAGCCTTTATACTCTTCCATGCCGTCCAGTTTACGGACCTTGACGTCATTCCGTTCGTAAATGCCGCGGATGGTGACGCCCATGGCAGCCAATTCATCGACGAGGGCTTTGAAGATGACCGGTTTTACCTGGTCCATGCCGTAGCACAAGGCCTGGGCGACGAGGACATCGTTGTAGCGGTCCACCGTCAGTCCCGGCATATCGTCAGCGTCACCGAAGATGAGGCGGCAGCAGGCGAAGTCCTTCTCACCCATGACCGTCCTGCGGTAGTCCAGGGCGTACTTGACCCGGCGCTGCCAGAAAGCTTCGTCGAAGCGGTCGTTGGCATTGCGCGACACGATGCGCACGCGGATCTTGGAAATATCATTGGCAAAGCCCGTCCCCAGGTAGCGGTCCTTATCGCTGTAAACGTCGACGATGTCCCCGGTCTGATACGTGCCTTCGACATGGGTCACTTCTTCCCCATATACCCAGGGGTGGCCACTGCGGGCGGCCCGTTCCCCTTTTTTCGTAATCGTTAATTTTGCATAAGGTCGGTTCATAGTACCCCCGTTTTATAAAATATAATGGCTCAAGTCGACGTTTTGGACGACGTCGTTCAGTTTGCCCGAAACGAATCCCTTGTTGACGACGATGTGTTTTTCGTCGATGTCCGGTGCTTCATAAGCTACGTCTTCGAGGATTTTTTCCAAAATCGTGTGCAGCCGGCGGGCGCCGATGTTTTCCGTTTCTAAATTGACGCGGTATGCGTATTCGGCAATAGCGTCGATGCCGTCATCGGTAAATTCCAGGGTGACGCCGTCTGTTTCCAAGAGGGCCTTGTACTGTTTGACCAGGGACTGGTTCGGTTCAGTCAGGATGCGGCGGAAATCGTCGACTGTCAGGGACTGGAGTTCGACGCGGATCGGGAAACGGCCCTGCAGTTCCGGAATGAGGTCGCTCGGCTTGGAAACGTGGAAGGCACCGGCAGCGATGAAGAGGATGTGGTCCGTCTTGACCGGGCCGTATTTCGTATTGACCGTGGCCCCTTCGACGATGGGCAGGATGTCGCGCTGTACGCCTTCTCGGGAGACGTCCGGCCCGTTGGCGTGGCCTTTTTCAGCGATCTTATCAAATTCGTCAATGAAGACGATGCCCGATTCTTCTGTCGCTTCAATGGCTTTATCGACGATGATGTCCATGTCCAGGCATTTTTCCAATTCTTCTTCCTTGAAGATTTCCCGGGCCTTGGCGACGGTCATCTTCTTTTTCTTCTTCTTTTTCGGCATGATGCTGCCCAGCATTTCCTGGAAGTTATTGGTTAGTTCTTCCGTCGAATTGCCCGTCAGGATGCCCTGGAAACCCT
>ERZ1023853.296-NODE-296-length-12123-cov-15.129599_pt1 | contig 12123 bp, 12 predicted proteins | sample MGYA00380386_ERZ1023853 | MGnify/ENA primary metagenome ERZ1023853 (study PRJEB33179, sample SAMN07449009) | human gut metagenome | biome: Human-gut; feature: Human associated habitat; material: Faeces | host: Homo sapiens | place: India: Bhopal | collected...
GTCCCACCGAGAATCGAACTCGGATCAAAGGTTTAGGAAACCTCCGTTCTATCCATTAAACTATGGGACCTTCGCAAACTGACTGCAAAGATACATCAAATCATTGACAATACAAAATAATTAGCTATGTTTTTAACCCTCATCTTATCAAGTTTCCTCACTTTTATGGAATTAAACTGCGAAAACCTCTTTGATACGAGGCATGATTCGCTCAAAAACGACTTGGAGTTCCTGCCTGAAGGCAGCTATAAGTGGACGCCTTATCGCTATTGGGCAAAGTTGAATCACCTGGGGCAGGAGATAGTGGCGCAGTCTAATCCTATCCCCGATTTCGTGGCGATGTGTGAGGTGGAGAACGATAGTGTGATGTTTGACCTCACCCGGCGGTCTTTACTCCGTAACGCAGGCTATGAGTATGTGATGACTTCTTCGCCCGATGAACGTGGCATTGATGTAGCCTTGCTCTATCAGCCAGCTTCCTTTTCTCTGCTTCATTCCCATTCCATCCGCATCAAGCCCCTGCCCAATACCCGCCCTACGAGAGATATACTCTATGCTTCGGGATTGATTATCACGGGAGATACCCTGCATGTCTTCGTGGTTCATGCGCCGAGCCGTAGGGGAGGTGAGCAGGCTTCCCGCCCTTATCGCCTGCATGTGGCTAGCCAATTGGCAGCGGCAGTGGATTCTGTCTATGCCATTTCCAGGGATGCAAAGATTATCATCGCCGGCGATTTCAATGATTATGCCGACTCGCCAGCCTTGCAGTATCTCTATGATCACCACCTTATTAATATAACAGCAGATGCGAAGGGTAGCCATGGAGCCAAGGCCACGTATCGCTGGCATGGAGAATGGCGCAGTTTGGACCAGATATTATGCAGCCCATCCCTGGCAGCGAGAAAGCAGAGCAGTGTGATAGGCGACCTGCCATTCCTTCTGGAGGATGACGAGAAGTATGGTGGCAAGAAGCCTTATCGCACCTATCTTGGTCCTAGATACCTTGGTGGTTATAGCGACCATCTGCCGCTGGTCGTGCAATTGAAGAATGAGGCGCATGTAAAGTTTCCCCATGTCGAGTGGGGAAGAAGATAATAATTATAATCGTAATAAATGAAATAAAAGCTAAAAATACTTGCTTATATCCAAGTAAAATTGTATCTTTGCCGTGGAGAAAGTTATGTTCATAAGCTTTGAACTTAAGTTCATAGCCTTTGAACTTATATTCAAAGCCTTTGAACATAGGTTCAAGGCTTATGAACGAAGTTTTCTTCTAGGATTAGAAACAATTATCAATCGTAATAACATCAATTACTATTAGGAGAGGAAACAATATGGCAAAGTACAAGTTGCAGGAATTGCCTGATTTCAATAATGATGGCAAGCGTAAGGTTTATCCCAAGATGGTGCCCAATCGTACACTATCTCGCAAGGAGTTTATCGAGAAGATGCAAGGTTATCATCGTGGCATTTCGGCAAGTACCACGGAAGCCGTTCTGACGGATGTGGAAGATATGCTGGTTGAGATGCTCTCCATGGGCTATAATGTGAATCTGGAGGGTTTCGGTACCTTCTCTCTGTCCTTGGGTTTCGAGGATGACAAGCCTACGGAGATGCAGGGCGATGACGACAAGATGACCTATCGCAAGGTAGGCGTAAGAGACGTCAACTTCAAGGCTTCTCCCGATTTCATCAAGGCTGTGAAGCAGGAAACCGACCGTGATCTGGAGCGGGATATGGGTGGCGTGAAGCTGATATTGAAAAAGATATATACCCGGGAGGAGCGCATCGCCCGAGCCCTGGATGTCATCGATGAGAATGGCTTCATCGGTCTTACCGACTATGCCTACATCAACAACCTGAGCCGCACCGCCGCCTCTTTGGAGTTGAAGGAGATAGATAGCGACCAGGAAGCCCCCATCCGCTCTGTGGGTCAGCACAGTCACAAGGTTTGGGTGAGGAGAAAAAAATAAGATAAAGCGTGATTTCTCATCTTTTTCTTTGGTAGTTAGGAAATTATAAGCATCGCCAAAGACAGCCTTGGTGCCATTCTGTTTAAAATAGCCAATTAGATTTCACATTCAATTAAAATAATCAGCAAAATTCTTGTCTGTTTAAAATAAAAGTTGTAGCTTTGCATTTGGAATAATATAAATATGTATGATATGACAACATTGTATCAATCTATGTTAGGTCTTGCATGTGATAGTAACAAGAAATGTAAAGGACTTTAGGGATTTTGCAGAAAATTAGGAATTATGGTAGAGACAAACGATAGACGATTACCAGTAGGCATCCAGTCTTTTGAAAAGATCAGAAAGGGTGGATACCTATATGTTGACAAGACAGATATCATCTGGCAACTTACCAACAGAAATAAAACGTATAATTACCTGAGCCGCCCACGCCGCTTTGGTAAATCAGTGCTGGTCGATACACTCGAAGCCTACTTTATGGGAAAGAAGGAACTCTTCGAGGGCTTGAAGATTATGCAGATGGAAACGGAATGGGTGAAGCGCCCCGTCATCAGACTGGATATGAGTCGTGCAGGAGCACAGCCAGATACTTTGCGCTCTTATCTCAATAATGTTTTCAGAAAATATGAAAAAGAATATTCATTGGTTCCTGATCCTACAGATAGTCTTGCCGATCGCTTCGATGCAATAATCGTTGGTTCGTATGAGCAGACAGGACAACAGGTGGCTATTCTCATCGACGAATACGACTCTCCATTGCAGCATTCCTGGAAAACTCCGCAACACGAAGCATGTACCGATATCTACAGAGAGGTGTTTGCCATTCTCAAGGCAGATGATAACTACGAGAAGTTTGTCTTCATCACCGGCATCACCAAGTTTACGCAAATCTCTCTCTTCTCAGTACTCAACAATCTGAGCAATATCAGTTTTGAGCCGGAATATGCTGCCATCTGTGGTATTACTAAGGAAGAAGTTTTACGTGATTTCCAACCCGAAATCAACAAATTGGCAGAATACGAAGACTGGACATTCGATGAAGCTGTAGCACAACTGACGGCATATTATGACGGCTATCATTTCAGTCGCCGCAACATGGTGGATGTATTCAATCCGTTCAGTCTCATCAATGCCTTGGCAGATTCTGATCTGAAGAATTACTGGGCTTCGTCGGGCGCAACCTCGTTGCTTCCAAAGTTTGTGGATGACCTGGAGATTCGCTTAAAGGATTTTGACCATAGTGCCCTGTTGGACACAATCATAGAAACTTCCGACGTGACAGGCGGAGGAGCAGAATTATTCCTCTATCAGTCTGGTTATCTTACCATTAAGGGCTACATAAACGGATCTTATTTGCTTGGCATTCCTAACTTCGAGGTAAAGCAAGCCTTGAATGAAATTGTATTGCCAACGTTAGCCATGCGCAAGAATAATGACCTTCAATCTACCCAGGCTTTTCTGAATGTTCACCTCAGTGTGGGCAATCTTCCCGAAGCCATGAAATGCCTGAAGGCACTCATTGCGGACGTGCCCTATAGCAACAAGAAGCTTGCCAGCATGGATATGGAGGAGCGCTACCGCTTGATTCTGAGCACCATCTTCAATGCCATCGGTTGCAGGGTGGAAGTAGAGAAGATGATGGCTACGGGCAGAATTGATATGGTGGTAGAAACCACCAACTTCATCTATGTATTAGAGCTGAAGCTGAGCAACAATGGCGGCGTGGATGCTGCCGAAGAGCAGATGAAAGCCAAGCAGTATGCCGAACCTTTCAAGGCAGACAAGCGCAAGGTAATAGCCCTTGCCATAGAACTGGATGATATGGGAAAGGGATTGGTTGATTGGAAGGAAGTATAATATTGCAAAAAGGGTCTATACACCCTTTTATCGAGGCGTATAGACCCTTGAAACAACCGCGAAGTGCTGGGTTGTTAACTGTTTTTTTCAGATGATCAATTAGTTTTCTTCCACTTTGGTCGGGAAGAAACTATTACTCAGGATCATCACATTTGTCTTTGCCGAAGCCAATGAAACCTGTACCTGTATTCTCAAAATCAGAACCATAGTCAGGCTCTTCGTCTGAGATAGTCTTACTTGTTCCTGTGGAAGCTGCCAAAATAGGCGAAGTGTTATCCAAGACTATCACTTGGATAGCTGGTGTTAAATATTCTTTCTTCATTGCTATATATTTTTTTATTTTACATACTTTTTACCATTCTTGATATAGATGCCATGAGCTGGTTCGGCACTGAGACGACGACCTTGCAAATCGTAGATGCCTTGGTTGACATAGGCATTGCCTTCAGTGATGACATGTATATTCTCTATGCCAGTAGCCTCACCTTCGCCAACAACTTTGATCGTAACACTTTTTACACGAGCTGGTTGAGCTGACGGAGTTTCTGTAGCCTTATTACGGTTGCTGATGGTCAGATACCAACGCATCGGGCTTAGTGTTGCCGTCTTGATGAGTTCATAGAACAAGCCGCCCTTTAGTGTGTAATCAAAGATGCCATTTGTGACATTTTCATCTTGATTGAAACCGCTTTGCTCCTTGTATATACCTGTGAAAGTATAGTCGTGCGTTACACTCTGGCAGTTTATCGTATTTGATTCTGCTTTATGAAGCATCACGTTGCTTGTCTGGATTTGCGTGTTACCGCTCTGAGCAGCCTTAATAACATAAGGCACATTGGCTTTGAGCGTTCCAGAGGTTACCTCATTCACTTCCAGCACCACTTCCGTTTCTCCATTCTTTGTGTACTCATGGAAGTTGTTGATGTAAGCAGCAGTGATGCCAGCATCTGACAACACACGGCTATCAATGTCGAACGGCACGTAATACACTTGCCAGTCTGTATGAGGATTGTTGCGAGTGTACTCAACTTCGTCTGCAGTAAAGTCCACAGGACTGTTGTAGGCAGCCTTGTCTGTTAGTGTGACGGTTTTAGCTTTATAGTTGCCGTCAGTAGCAGTCAGCTCCAAGTCGTTGCCTGCAGTGCCGCAGAAATCTTTGATGTACACGAGGTTCGTCTGGCATCGCTGGCAGGTGTAGCTATAAAGACCATTTTCCAATAGAGTCTCTATACCCTTGACGTGCTTGTCGTACTTCTCATGCGTATCTGCCTCTGTATTGCTGTAAATGTTCACTTGGTTGTCAACGCAGGTGCAATAATTGTTGTAAACGGTATTACCGCTGCCTGGAGTAAGCACAGGATACTTATCGCCCTTCTCGCCCAACTTCTGATACCATGCCAAGGTTTCTCCTTCGGCAGGAACAGATGTGTAGCCATTAAGACGCCATGCCACCTCACCGCTCTTCAGCTGAGCCTCTGTAAATCCTGTTGCCAAATATTCTTTATTCCTGGTTCCGATGGCTTTAATCGAGAACTCTTCGCCTCCTCCGGTCAGCTTTGCACCACTATAGTATGCCACCATGCCTGAAGTGTACAAATTGCCCAAATAGCCAATAGCTATGCCACTATATGTGTAATGCGTGGCATCAATGCTGCCATAGCAGAACACGTTCCGTATCATGCCATCGGTTGCATAACCTACCATACCACCAACTTGATATGCACCTTTTACATCTCCATAGTTGGCGCAGTCTTGGATTGTTCCCATTTTAAAGTCGCCAACCAAGCCACCTACTTTGCGTACTGTTGACGTTACATTTCCATAGTTGGCACAGTCTTGGATTGTTCCGTTTTCATTAAGGCCAACCAAGCCACCTACATTTGTTTTTGTTGCCGTTACCTTTCCATAGTTGGCACAGGCGGTTATAGAAGTTACAAAATTACCCGAATAGTAGCGCCCAAAAAGACCGCCGACAGTTTCTGTTCCTTGTACCGTGGCGTGGTTCACGCAGTTGTAGGCTTTACCACCATGTTCACCTGCAATACCACCAGTGTAATCACCTCCATTCACCTCGCAAGTTCCTGATATTTTGATATTTTGAAGGGTGTTTTCTGCAAATGTCTTTCCAACCAAAATTCCTGTGTAATTGCTCATATTTGTCACATTTGCATCCTCTAAGGTTAGGTTCTTGATAGTGCTATCAAGGATATAACCGAAAAGCCCCATATTTTCTTGGCTTGCATTGATATAAAGGTTGCTGATGGTCTTTCCATTTCCGTCGAAAGTGCCTTTGTATGCGTTATTTATATTTCCGATAGGCACCCAGCTCAGTTCGTTTAAGCTTTGAGTCTTATCGGCCTTATAGCAGTAGCCCTTGAGATCGATATTCGCAGTCAGCATGGCAGATACTGAAGGGTGGGTAGTTCCAGCTGCTTCGTCTTCGTCCACGATAGTTCCGTTCACATAGTCGCGGAACCATGCCAATTCCTCAGCTTTTGTGATGATGAAAGGATTGTCAGTCTTTCCGTCACCTTTTTGTGGTTTACTTGCAGTCTGTGCCCATCCCCATTGCGGAATGAGCAATGCTATCACGAGCAGTAGCAGCGTGAATAGCCTATTTCTTGTCTTTATGTTATTCATATCAATATGTTGTTTTTTGAAAAATCTTTTTCATTTTCCTAACTTGTTCTATTTTACATACTTCTTACCATTCTTGATATAGATGCCGTGGGTAGGCTCTGCATCGAGTTTGCGACCTTGCAGGTCGAAGATGCCTTGCTTGCCATTCTCACCCTCATCACTTATCACATGGATGTCTTCTATGCCTGTAGCCTCTCCATCGCCTATCACACGGATGCTGAATGCCTTGGCAGCAGATGTCAATGGCGTATCAACGTCATAGAGGTTCGGACGGTTGGTGACAGTCAAGTACCAATTCTGAGGACCTATCACATCTTCTGCTGTCAGCTGCACCATCTCACCATCCTTCACACCATAGTATATGGCTGTCTCACTGGCACCGAAGTCGTTCTTTGTGGTATACTTGCCTTGGAACACATAGTTGCGTGTCACACTGTGGCAGTCAATAGAGCCTTCTTCTGCCTTGGAAAGAGTGGTGGCGCCAAGCTCTAACAGCTTTTCACCCTCTGCGTCGCATAAGATAAGGTAAGGAATGTTTGGTTCCAATGAGCCACTTGTCACCTTCTTCACTTCGAGCAACACCTGTGTTTCTCCCGATTTCAATTTCGTTTCATGGAAGTTGTTGATGCTTGCCACGGTCAATCCCTTGCCAGTCCATTGGTCCACATTCATGGCAAATGGCACGTAGAGCGGTTGCCACTTGTTCGCAGCGTATGTGCGAGCATACTTCAAGTCTTTCACCTCTATATCTACCGGGCTATTATAAGCCTCCCCATCTTTGAGAGTCACAGCCTTGGCAATGTACTTGCCATTATCGTCTGTCAGCTCCAAGTCGTTGCCTTTAATGCCGCAGAAGTCCTTGATGTACTTGAAGTCCGTCTGGCATCGCTGGCAGGTATAGCTATAAAGACCATCTGCCAACAGAGTCTCCGTACCCTTGTCGTGCTTGTCGTACTTCTTATGCACATCATCCTCCATATTGCTGAAAATGTTCATATACACTTGTTTGTCAACGCAGATGTAATATTTGTTATATACGGTATTGCCATCTTTTTGGGTAAGCACAGGATACTTATCCCCCTTCTCGCCCAACTTCTGATACCATGCCAAGGTGTTTCCTTCTGCAGGGGTAGATGTAGAGCCATTCAGCAGCCATGCCACCTCGCCGCTCCTCAGCTGTGCTTCTGTAAATCCTGTTGCGTTATCTTCTGAAGGTTTGCCATTTCCGAAGGCTTTAATCGTAATCTCTTGGCCGTTTGCATTCAGCTTTGCGCCACTATAGTATGCCACCATGCCTTCAGTGGTCCCATTGTCAGAATTGCCAAAAGCCATGCCTATATCTTGTGTTCTGTTAGTGGCAGAAACATTGCCATAGCTGAACACGTTCTGTATCTTGCCTTCGTATACATAACCTGCCATGCCAGCAACACGCTCTGTACCTTTTACATCTCCATAGTTGGCGCAGTCTTGGATTGTTCCACTGACGAAATCGCCAACCAAGCCACCTGCATCCGTACTTGTTGCCGTTACATTTCCATAGTTGGCACAGGTGGTTATGGAACTCTCTTTGTTAGAACAGTAGCCAAAAAGACCGCCGACTCTATAATTTCCTTGTACCGTGGCGTAGTTCACGCAGTTGTAGGCGTTAGCATAACTAAGTTCACCTGCAATACCACCAGTTTCTTTACCTCCTTTCATCTGGCAAGTATTTGATATTTTGATATTTTGAAGTTTGCTTGTATTTGCATCACCAGTTGCATAACCAACCAAAATTCCTGTAAAAACTCCAGTATTCGTCACATTTGCATACTCAAAAGTTAGGTTCTTGATTGTACCTTCACTGGTATAACCGAAAAGCCCCACATTATTCTGGCTTGCATTGATATAAAGGTTGGTGATGGTCTTTCCATTTCCATCGAAAGTACCCCTGTATTGGTATCCGTAATTATTCTTTCCAATAGGCTTCCAACTCAGTTCTTCTAAGTTTTGAGACTCATCAGCCGCATGGCATACTGTACTCATGTCAATGACCTCAACATCATCTGATATCTTTGCGCAGATAAAATTGTTTCTGCTATTCACCTGATCGCGGAACCACGCCAACTCCTCAGCTTTTGTGATGATGTAAGGATTGCCTGTTTTTCCGTCACCCTCTGACGGTTGACTAGCAGTTTGCGCCCATGCCCCCCCCATAAGGCATGAGGATAGCCATCACGAGCAGCAGCATCGTGAATAGCCTGTTTCTTTGTTTTTTGTTATTCATATCTGTAAATTATTATTATTATACTTTCTTACATATTTTCTCTCATTGCCATCAGATATACTATGATTCCCAGAAATGCCACAAAGGAAAAACCGAGAAACAGATAGATATAGCGCCTTCCTCTCTTGATGAAATCACAGAAGCTGTAACGAGCCTTGTAGTTTTCATCAAGATAGATCCTGTAGTCTTGAACCATAGCATAGCCCATGACGATGGCGAAAAGCAGAAGAAACAATGCCACAAAGAATATAGCCTGTTCCTCTTTTGTGAAAGTCTGAATTATATTTTCCATGGTGCAAAAATAGTGTTTTTCTTCGGAAAAAGGTGTCCACTTCCCCCACTTAGGTGTCTACTTCCTACAAAATAGGTGTCTACTTGGTGGGGGAAGTAGACACCTAAGGCATGATTTTATTGTATTTTTGCTTTCCAGACTGTTGGGGAGCAACCTTCTTTCTCTTTGAATATGCGATAGAGATAGGAACGGGAGGAGAAGCCACATTCGGCTGAAATGATGTCGTTGCTATAGTCGGGATAGTCGAGCATCATCTTCTTGGCTGCCTCGAATCGTACCTCGGCAAGCCAGATGCGGAAGGTGGAGTTCAGGCAGGAAGTGAAGTAGCGTGACAACTCGTTTTTGGAAATGTCCAGCGAGCGTGACAAGGTGAACATGTTTACAGAGGTGTCTTTGTAGCCCAAATCAGCACACCACTTGTCGAGCTTCTCCTTGATGACTTCCTGACGTTCCTGAGAAAACGGCTGTAATGTTTCTTTACTATCGGCAGACTCTGCATCCTGCCCATCGGAGCTTTCAAAAGATGCCCCCCCACTTTCTGTTTCTTCACCTGCTATGGCTGCACATTCTTCAACCTCCTTATCCAAGAGTTCCTCGGTAGGAACGTAATTGTAGCCCAATGCCACGAAACTCAGGGTGAAGAAAAGGGTAGAGAGCAGAGCCAACGGCCCTATTATATATAATAAGGTGGTGGAGAGGATGGCAAAAGGCATGGTAAGGGCAGAGAAGAACAGGGCGAAGACACTGGCATGGGCATATCGCACGTAGGGCAGCATGTCGCCACCAGTCATCGACTCCAGCATTTTCCTGCGTTTCCGCATCTCAATCATAATCATATAGATGCAATACGCTACGTCTGCGCCGAACAATACGAGCATCGCATAGAGCCAGTTGCCAATGTTGAGACTTCCGCTATTGTTGTGGCCTATGCAGAAAACCGCTATGATGGCGACATAAATGCAAGTGCAGACGATGCACATCTTTCGGCGGTTGGTATGGGTCGCCTCAATGTTGTATATGCCCATGGCGATAGTGGTGAAGCATGGGGTATAGACAAGGATATTGAAGATGGCTCCCAAGTCATCGCTTTTCGCACGAAAGCCCAAGAGCATCTGCAAGAGATATTGTATGGCAAGTCCCATCATGCCTGCAAGTATCATCCAGCGTGACCACTCATAGCGTCGGTTGTCCCACTTCATGTGCAGGTGGGTGATGCCGAGGATAAGGGCATTGATGAACATGAATATACAACATGCAAACTGTAGTAGATATAATGAATCCATATTATTTTCTATTTTGTTGTTACTTTCTTTTATGTTTCGTTTTTGGTCAGAATCATTACCAATATTGTGATTGCAAAGGTAAGTTTTTTATCTCGTTAAATTATATTTTGCTTTTATATTTTATAGAATATTATACATATTTAGAAGGCAGGGAGCCGTATTCTTCTTTGAAGAACTTGGCGAATTGCTTGGGCGATATGCCTACCTTGTAGGCTACTTCGCTCACAGTGAGTCCTCCTTGACGAACCAAAGTGAGACCATGACGCAACCTGATGATGCGCACCACTTTGCCGTTGGCACCAGCTAGTACTTCTCCATTGTCCAGGCAGCACAAGGCGTTCTTGCTTAAGCGCACTTCGCCCAGTCCGTCTTCTTCTACAAAACGGCTGATGCGGAAATGGTAAGCGCCTTTTTCATTGGTCGATACATTGACGCATATCAGAGCCTCATTGTTGGTTGCCACCCAAAGTAGTCCTCTCGGGTCTATGCAGATGGAGTTGAACTTCGTGCGCTGGAAGTAGTCAGGGGCTTCATCCTTGCCTTTCACATTTTCCAGTTTGCCCTGGTTGCTGACGTAGTAAAGCCCCGTGCCGGTTGCCACGTAGATGCGGTTGTCCTTGGGGCTATATTTCATGTCGGTGATGGCATCGGTTTGCAGGATGGAGTTGTGGTAATTATAGTTCTTGAGCTGCTGATCGGGTGTAAGAAGCCACAGTCCGTTTCTCAGCGAACCTATCCAGAGGTTCCCCTTTCTGTCTTTGATGGCATGTCTCACGTAGAGGAGTGCTGGCACTTTTGGCAAGATGCGCTCTATCTGCCCCATGGTAGTCATGTGATAGAGTCCACCTCCGTAGGTGCCGAGATATATGTTGCCGTCGGATGTTGGGGTGCCTCCTATTACGAGATTTGAAGCCAATGGGCTGTTGCTCATGTTATATAGCTGTTTTACGTGCCCCTCATAGTCCACGCTCGTCAGTCCCGTTCCGTCATATCCTATCCATATAGTGCCCTTGGCATCTTGTGAGATAAAGCCCATGTCTTCGCCGAAAGGCGTATTGATGATGTCAAATCTGATGCCGCCAAGTCTGGCTACGGCTAATCTTTTTGCCGTCAATGCACCATAGGTTTTTGTTGGCATCTACAAATACCTTCATGTGCTTGCCTGTTGGGATGCCTTTTTGCTTGAGCAGGGATGTGGCTGTAGGGGTAATCTGGTCCAGCATCCTGTCGTAGAGAAAGATGGAGTCATCGTATGTGGTTATCCACATCTGCCCAGTCTGGTCTTCTTCCAGCCGTCTGATGTTTGGTTCCAGGCTTCCGTCTTCCTTTCTGATTTCATATAGCCGGTGGCTGAAGCCATCGTAGCGTGACAGACCGTTGGGCGTAGCTATCCACATAAATCCATCTTTGTCTTTCAGTACGGCCGAAACATAGTTGTCGGGCAATCCACTTCTGCTGTCGATTGTCCGGAAATGATATTGTGCGAAAATTGGCAGAGAGAGGCTTAGCCATCCTACCAACAAAAAGATAATGGCTTTAAGAGCTGTTGGGATGACTGATGAATAGGTGAAGTTCTGTAGGTTATATTTTAGTATAGATAGTTTACTTTAGTTTGCATAAAAAGTTGAGGGTGTGTCACACCGATGCGACACACCCTTTATTGTTTTTATAGCTTATGAGTTCTAGCTATTTTCCGTAACGGTGAATTTGTTGATTATCCGTAGATAACCTTACCGTTCCCATCCTCATAAGGAGTCATATCCTTAGCATACTGGTTCATGGCACGGAGGCTCATACCCATTGATGAGAAAC
>ERZ1023853.304-NODE-304-length-11925-cov-24.110110_pt1 | contig 11925 bp, 10 predicted proteins | sample MGYA00380386_ERZ1023853 | MGnify/ENA primary metagenome ERZ1023853 (study PRJEB33179, sample SAMN07449009) | human gut metagenome | biome: Human-gut; feature: Human associated habitat; material: Faeces | host: Homo sapiens | place: India: Bhopal | collected...
AGGCAAACGCCCAACTTCTTGATTTTCAATCAAAGTCCAATTTAGAGCGAGTTATTTTTTTTAACGTTTCCCTTATTTCACCACAGAAACCCATCTTATTTCAACACCGGGAATACATAGTATTCTCTATCTACGTCGAAATCCAATGCCCACTGGTCGATAATCACGTTATCATCCAAAGCCTTGATATCGATGGTGTGATAACCGTCGAGCAGGGTGACGTAGAAACTCTTCAGCACCTGACCTCGCCAGATGCTAAACTTGCTATCCTTGCTGCTGGTATCCTCCTTCATCTGGCAAACCACTGGCTGGGCATTGTCGATGCTCACGCTCACTCGCATGTTCTTCGCATTCGACAGATAGCTCGGAATCACGGCTAGGGTGAAGCGGGCATCGCCTATCTGACTGCTCGCAAATTTATATCGGAGGCTGGCTCCCTTAGGAAGCTTTACGGCTTTGTTGCTGTGACCCAGCAAAGGCTTCAGCTCTATTTCCTGTGCAGCCTGACCCTTTGGGGCAGGGGCTTTCGTATAACTCGTATAGTCGTATGCGTTCTTGGCGATGATCGGCTTGGTGAAGTTTACCAGCGGCTGAAGATCCTGATCTCTGTCGAAGGCTTCCCCCTTGAGACGCTTGATTTCGTTGGCTGATAGGGTTCCCGGCAGCTGTGGGGCTTGCATCTCGGCACCATTGATGGTGATGAAGTTGCTCCATTTGCCCTTGCCCAACTTCATGTAATAGGCATTGAGCTGCTTCAGGGTGTTGTAGGCGCTGAGGCTCACGGCAGCGGCAGCCTTGGCTTCATCGTCTTTCGGGAACAGGCCCGGACGGGCGATGTCTCTTGCCTCCTGTGCCTCCAGCTCCTTTTCGGCGATGAGGGCAGCCGAGAAGATAGGGTATTTCACTATTTCGAAGAAACCGTCGCGCTGGTTGGCAGGCAGGGTCTTCTCGATGTTCACCGTCTTCGTCTTCAATAAATCATAGTTATAGAGAAAACGCTCCAGTTCATTGCCAAACTCGCCCGAATGGAACTCGGTGTCGCCGTATGGCATGGCCATGTAGGCTGGCTGGCGGATGCTGGTGAGTCGGTAGTACTCCTCCATGAGCGGCTGGATCTTCTTTCCGGCAATGCTGCCGAAGAGATTGTTGAGCCAGGATTGCAGATAGTTTCTGATACCCGCCTTGAGTGCATACGGGTTCCAGGCGAGATCCGACATCATGGCAAGCTGCAAGGGTGCCTTCTTGGGATTGGTTACGTTGGCTATCCAGGCACAGTCCTCGTCGTTATGAGCCTCGTGGCGGTGAGATTTCTCACGGCGCTCTGATTTGGTTTCCAGATAATCCCTGTTGTTGAGCATATCGAGTACCAGGCCCGGAGCCACATTCTCGATAGGCATTTCGGCATTATCGCACACCATCTTCACGTTTTCCAGAGTCTTTCTGTGCTTCTTCTTGTGCTTCTTGCCCGTCCATTCCGTCACTCGGTAGTTATCGGCGATGCAGATGTCGAAACTATCCACCACTGCCTTGTTGTAAGTGGCATCGTGCTTGCCGGCTACCTGCCAGAGGGTGTTGCACTTCAGGCGCAGCATCAGGCGGGCAATGCGGCTGTAGTTCCGCGGATTCATCCACTTGCTGCCATTCAGCGCAAGACCTCTGAATTCAATTCTCGGGATGCCTATCCACTGCTGATCTACCGGGGTGAAGATACTCTTGCGTGGCTGGGGCTTCAAATCGTACCAGTCGGTCCATGGCGATACGCCTGCCATCTTCGAGAGTTCCAGGATGGCGTAGGCAGTGCCGCGGGCATTGCTGCCCACCACAATCAGTTTCTTCTTTCTTACTCCAATGAAGTAAGCGTCCTTCGTAGTGATAATCTTCTGAACGGGCGCACCTAACTTCTCCAGGCTGGAGAATTCCTTGTTGGAGAGCAGGTCGAGCTGGAAAATCTGGATAGGAGCGGTGGCTTTCTGCTTGGCAGCGTAACCGGTTACCCCCTTCATGTCGTTCTCGAAAAGGTTGAGAGCGATTTTAACCACAGGGGCAATCTTGGCGTTGATGTTGTAGCTTACCTGGCCATTGGCATCTGTCCAGTAAACATTGGGTGCAGCAGCATCCACGGCCTTGTGGCTCTTGATGGCTGTAGCAGGTTCAGTAGCCGAAAGATTCGCAGCGAATCCAGCCATGCCCAAGGCGATGCATATTATAATCTTCTTACAATTCATTTTCTTCGTTTTTAAACGTTGATGGTTGATAAGTGATACACTTCACATATTAAGTGATATACTTCACATTTTGCAGTTCTGCAAAGATACATAAAAGTGTTTAATATCTGAAATTATTTAGTTTTTATTTGCTTATTACATTATTTATTGTTACTTTTGCACCAAATAAATAAAAAGAAATGATGACATTATATCCAAAATTGATTGAAGAGGCGCTTGCTACGGTGATTTATCCAGGCACCAAGAAGAACCTCATAGAGAGCGAGATGCTGGCAGATACGCCTAGCATCAATGGTATGAAGGTGAAGGTGGTTCTTCTCTTCCCTCGTGATACGGACCCTTTCCTCAAGAGTACGGTGAAGGCGGCTGAGGCTGCCATCCATTATCATATTTCGAAAGATGTAGAGGTGGAAATCGTTACTGAGTTCAAGTCGGCTCCTCGTCCTGAGGTGGGAAAGATGCTGCCACAGGTGAAGAACGTCATCGCTGTGAGCTCTGGTAAGGGTGGAGTAGGCAAGAGCACCGTTTCTGCCAATCTCGCTATCGCCCTGGCTAAGTTGGGCTACAAGGTGGGCTTGCTCGATACGGATATCTTCGGTCCTTCCATGCCTAAGATGTTCGGTGTGGAGGAGGAGCGTCCTTATTCTGTTCACAAGGACGGCAGAGACCTCATCGAACCTGTCGAGAAATACGGCGTGAAGCTCCTGAGTATCGGTTTCTTCGTAAGTCCTACTACGGCTACTCTGTGGCGCGGCGGAATGGCTTGTTCTGCCCTGAAGCAGCTGATTGCTGATGCTGACTGGGGTGAGTTGGATTACTTTATCCTCGATACACCTCCTGGCACAAGCGATATTCATCTTACGCTGCTCCAGACGCTTTCCATTACGGGTGCAGTTATCGTAAGTACGCCTCAGCAGGTGGCGCTTGCCGATGCGAGAAAGGGTATTGACATGTATCAGAATGATAAGGTGAATGTGCCTATTCTCGGCCTTATCGAGAATATGGCTTACTTTACGCCTGCCGAGCTGCCTGAGAACAAGTATTATATCTTTGGTAAGGAGGGTTGCAAGAATCTCGCTAAGGAAATGAATGTGCCTCTGCTCGCCCAGATTCCTATCGTTCAGAGCATCTGCGAGGGTGGTGATGATGGTGCGCCTGCTGCTACCAAGGTTGATTCCATTACCGGTCAGGCATTCCTCAGCCTTGCCCAGAGCGTAGTAACGGTGGTGAACCGCAGAAATGCCGAGAAGGCTCCAACCAAGATTGTAAGTACACACTAAGTAGTAAATATCCTATTTGATAAGGGTATAAAATAAAAAGCTAGGATTGCCCTCAAGCAGTCCTAGCTTTTTTTTATCAGAGGAGTTAACAGGTTAACAGTTAACAGCCCATTTTTTATAGTTTATAGTTGAAAGTTTATAATTTATAGGGCTTAGCCGTTAGCAAGATTGCTATAAACTTTTAACTCTAAACTCTTAACTATCAACGATTTCTTCTGCCTCATCCTCTTCTTCTGCTACTTCGGCAGTAAGGTTGGCCTTGAGTCTTGCCGATCTCAGTTGCTGCCTGAAAACCAGGCAGGTAGCGAGGAAATAGACACCCGTTTGTATCCAGAGTGCTCTGAATTCCGGCAGAATATCTGAAAGAGATGCACCCATACTGCTGATTCTGAGGAACCCGCGGATGCCGAAAGTGGATGGGAAAACCCACGAAAATCCTTGCCAAAAGCCCGGAATATTGCTCAGTGGCCATGAAACTCCCGTCATAAAAAGCAACGGAACGGAGGTAAATACCACCAGAAGCATCACATTTTCACGATATCTTACCAGACATGACAGCATCAGACCGAAGAAAACGCACGAAAGAATGTAAGGAAGGAGGAAACCGAGAATGGTGGTCCACGTTACCATACTTACAAAACTGAACAGCTTGGGAACCACCAGCGTAAGATACATTCCCATCACGGCATAAACCATGAAATAAACCAATGCCTTGCCGAAAACAATGCGGAAAATACCGCCATAATGCTCGCTTACCGGTATGAGTTCGCGGTTTCTGTTGAGTTCTCTTGATGTTCCCGCTGCCATTCCTATGCCCAGCAGCATCGTCTGCTGCAGGATAAGAACCAGCACAGCCGGCAGAATGGCATTTCCGTAACCTCCTGTCGTGTTGAATATCGGAACCTCATCAAAGGCGAGCGGCTCGGTGGTAATCTCGTCGTCTCTATCCGTAAATCCTCCAGCCTGTGTTATCTGGATGCCCGAGTTGATGTGGCTGGCTACGGCCTGCGAGGTCTGATAAATCGCCTTATAGGTCAGCATCAGACTCATATCGCAGTAAACTCCCACATGCGCCTGTTCGCCCCGGTTCAGCTTCGTATCGAAGTCGGCAGGGAAGTAAAGGATTCCGTGAACTGCCTGTCTGCGCACCAGTTCCTTCGCCTCGTCCAGACTGTTGCAGTAATAGGTAGCCTTGGCGTCTGGTGAAGCATCATAATCGCGGATAAACTCGCGAGAACTGTGACTGTGGCTCAGGTCCACAATCGCCGTATCCACTTCTCTCACCACCTCGTTGTTGTAAATCCAAGAGTAGAGCAGCGGATAACCCAGCGGCACCAGAATGCAGAAGATGAGCACACCCTCATCGCGGAAAACATTGCGCATTTCCGTCTTCCAGATGTAGCACATATCCCAGATGCCATTGATAATCTTATATAATAAACTACTTTTCTTCATTATGGTAGGTATTTATATACTAACATTGCCTTCTTGATGTTCCAGACGGTGAGCATTGGCAGGGCGCAGAAAAGCACCAGCGCACCCCAGTGGAGCACGGCATCGCTCATCGGGAAACCATTGAAGATGTTCATCTGGTAAATCATGTAGTAGTGACGCATAGGGAAGAGCTGGCCGATGGCTTCGATAGGGGAATCCATGGCAAAGAGTGGATAGGTGGCTCCGCAGATGGAGAAACTCACCACGCCCCACAACGAACAGATACTCATCGACATGCGGAGCGAAGGCATCAGTCCGAAGGCAAAGATGCCGAAGCACTGGCAGGCCAATACGCTCATCACGCCCAGGAGCACGATGGGCAGTACGCCGCCCGGATGAGGGAATCCCAACACGTAATAGATGTAGAACTCAAAGAGCAGGAAGATGCTCAGGAAGATGAGCGTCTGCGGCAGCATCTTGCCGGCGATGGCGAGATATGGGTTGTTGTCCGACATGCGCATCCAGTCTCTGGCACGATTGAACTTCAATTCTGTTCCTATAGAATAAGGTGTAAGTAGAAAGATGAAAAGCATGATGAGTCCTGGCACCATCACGGTGGAGAGATAGTAGTTGTAGTTGGCGTATGGGTTGCCAATCATGTGCAGATCCACGGCGATGGGTTGCAGGAAGGTCATGATTTCATCATTCGTCTTTCCCAGTGCCGAGAGCTTCGCCATTCCTGCCGCAGCGCCTCCCAGGGTGGAGATGGTCTTCAGGTCTCGGAAGAGCAGGGAGCCTGCCGCCAGCGACACGCTGCTATAGTAGAAGGAAATCTTAGGCTGTCGGGAAGCCATCAGTCCTGCCTCCGTACCATCGGGGATGACCAGGAAGGCATAGATTTCGTTCTTCTGTATAGCATGTCTTGCCTCAGCGATGTTTTCGTAATGCGACACCACCTTGGTGGTCTGGAAGGCATCGAGCTTATGTACCAGTTGTCGGGATGTAGCCGAGTGGTCGTGGTCAACGATGCCCACAGGCATATCCGTAGGCACACCTTCCGTCATCAGGGAGGTGAAGAAAATCACCACCACGATGGGGAAGATGACCATGCAGAAGAGATAGATGGGATTCTTCCACATGATGCCGCATTCTCTGAGGGCTATATGATATAATCTCTTGAACATAGAAGTTATTTAATGATGAGTGACATTCCCGGACGCAAACCCTCGAGCTTGGTGATAGGACGGGCTTTCACCTCGAAGGTCTTGCGGTCGTAATCGCCATTGTCCTTGGTGGCCTTCCAGGTGGCATAAGAGCCCTGGTCCTTCAGGTAATACACTTTCATCTTGATTTCCTTGTTGAAGGCAGGAACGAAAGCGGTGAACTCATCGCCCTTGTTCAAACCCTGCAGATGGTCTTCACGCACATTGAAAGTGCCCCACATATCGCTCATGATAGAGATGCTCATAATTGGGGAACCGAGACCTACCAGCTCGCCTACCTTAGGATAAACGTTGCTTACCTCGCCTTCGCACTGAGCCACCTGGACGGTCTCCTTCAAAAGATTCTTCACTACATCCACGGCACTCTTGGAAGCCTGGGTGTTGTTGGCTGCCATGCGCTTCTCCTGCTCACGGGCACCGTTCTTCGCCATCTCATACTGGCTTCTGGCTGCTGCCACCTGAGCCTCTGTAGCCTTGTAGGCAGCGAAGGCCTCGTCGCGCTTCTGATCGCTGATAACGCCCTCGTTGTAGAGGTTCTGCATGCGGTCGTAGGTTTTCTTGGCGATGGTAGCGGCTGCTTCTGCCTGCTGAACCAGCTGGAAGGCACCCTGAATCTGCTCCTTGCGGGCACCGGCATCGGTCAGATCCTTCATCGCCTCGGCTGCCGCATTGGTAGCCTGGAGCATCTGCTCCTGCGATTTCATCTCTGGAACTTCGAGGATGGCGAGGGTGTCGCCCACGTGAACGTAGTCGCCCTCTTTCACTCTCAACTCTACTACACGGCCCGGCAACTTGCAGGATACTCTGTATTCTGATACTTCCACTTCGCCCTGGATGGTGTCGTCCTTCTGTTCCAGGGTGAAGAAACCGATGACACCCACGAGGATGACTACTGCCGTAAATCCGATAACGGCGAGCAATATGTTGTTATGCTGTGATTTCTTAGACATATTCTTCTGAATTTTATTTTATGTTTTTATAATTACTGCAGGATTCCCAGTGCCTTGTTCAGGCCCACCTGAGTCAGTTTCACGTCGATTTCTGCGTCAATCTTCTGGCTCTGTGCCTGCTGCCAGGCGGTCTGTGCAGCCATCACATCAGTCACCTCCATCACGCCTTCCTTGAATCCCAGGTTGGCGCATCTCAGGTTTTCCTCGGCACTGTCGATGTTTTTCATCGCCATGCTGAGCTTCTTCTGTGCCTCCTTTACCTTAAACTGGCTTTGGGCAATCTGGAGATGGATTTTCTCGCGGGTGTCGTCGAGATTCATCTGGGCGATGTTGCTGGCAGCCTTGGCAGCACGCACCTTGTAGGCTCCGTCGAACCAGTTCCATACCGGCACCTGTACGATGACGCCCACATTCCATACACCTGCAAACTTCTTCTCGAAACCATTGAATACATTAGGATTCGAGATGGTGTATCCGCCTGTTAAAGCCACGTGTGGCAGATAGACGGCACGCACCAGATTGGCGGCCTGCTTCGAGATGTCGAGGGTGTTCTGCAACATGCGCAACTCCGGACGGGTGTTCATGGCAGAATCGGATGCTGCTACCCGCTGCTGCTCTGTATCCACCGGTGTTCCTGACAGGGCCAGCGACTCCTTGTCTTCATCGGCAAGGGTTATCTGCTGGTTCATCGGAATGCCGCAGAGCTGACAGAGCAGCATCTTCGAGAGTACCAGTCCGTCTTCTGCCTGGGTAATCTTCATTTCGGCTTCGTTCACCTTTACATCTACCTTCAGACCATCAGCTTTGGTGGCTACTCCCTGCTGAATCATCTTATGTACATCCTCGTTCAGCTTCTTCACCAGTTCGTGATAGCTGGTGGCAAGCTTGTATTTCTGTTTCAGGGAAACGGCGAGCCAGTAGGCCTGGTCGATGCTGTAGAGGGTCTGCTGGGTCTGCATGTCGAGGTCGTTGTCGGCGATTTGCTCCCCGATGTCGGCTATCTTGTTGGCAGCGATGATGGCTCCACCCATGTAGATAGGCTGTCGTACCATCACACTACCAGCCCACATGTTTCGGGTGTCGGTGCGGAAGGCATCTACCACGCTCTGCCCCAGGGCGTTGCCCTGCTGCTGGATAAGTCCACCTTTCTCGTTGAGCAATCCGCCAATCTTCTGCGCCTGTTCTGGGGTAAGCAGTCCTTTGCCCACCAGTTCGGTCATCAAATTGTTGGCATTGCCTGAAATGCCGCCCAGGATATTGGATCCCAGATTGCTGAATGCTGATTTCTGACCATCGTTGAGCAGGGAAATCTCCTTGCTGAACCATTCGTATCCGCCCAAGGCATCAACCTTAGGCAAATATTTCGTGCGTGCCGACTTCTTCAGGTTGGTCGCCACGTCTTTCTTGAGCTTAGAGGCATTGAGCTGCTTGTTGTTGCGCAGCGCCATGGCACGGCAACTGTCCAGGTTCAATTCCAGAGATTGAGCCTCGGCAGCAGTCATTGCTCCCATCAGCATGATAAGAGTTAATATTTTTTTCATCCTTTTACAATAATATTATATAATATCGGATGCAAAATTATGGAATTATTCTTAAATGGCAAAGAAAATTTAATTATCAAATCTTTAAGAATCGAAAAATATATTATATTATGGAAAAAAAGAACATACAAGATGAAACTTATATGTTCTTTTCTATGATAAGTTATTCAAATTCAACGTTAATCTCTCCTTCCCATTCGGGATTGAACTGGATGTCGAAACTGCCGTTTCCTTTCTTGTCTCCGGTCTCGCCATCGCCGCCGGGAGTTTCATCGATAGAAGTATCTGCAATACTGATATCTGCCTTGGTGATATAGTTGCGTCTTACCTCGATGCCGTCTTTCTCCAGTTCTCTGATGGATTTGGCATCGGAATTGAGAATGTTGATTTTCATGTTCAAGCCTTCGCTGTCTTCGTGCGGGAAGGTATAGACGGAATAGTCTCTCTGGCCTTTGACTAATTTGAAGGTCTCGGTTTGGCGACTGTTCACGCATCCGTAGCCGGTGGTGGCATCCAGGGTGCTGCTACCTCCTGTATAATAAAACTTGATGCTGTGGGCTTCGGCAGGTATTTCGGTGTCGGTGATGTGGACCTTGAATTGTGCTACGGCTCGTTTCAGTTCTATGGATTCTTCGGTTTCCTCACCGTCGGTAAGAATCAGCTTGCCGTAATAATAAAAGGTGTCGGTTAGTTTGTTGCTGGCGAATTTCACCTTTTCCGGAGAACTGATGGTGCAGTTGCCGGTTCCGTTGTGCCCGATGATGACCACCCGGTATTCGCCTTCGTCGAGTGCGAATGACAGGTTGCCGTATCCCTCGTCGGAAGCCAGGGTGTTGATTACCTTCACTTTCTCTTCTCCATCGAAGATGGCGAGCGAGAGTCGGGAGCATACTTTCTCCAGCGGGATGGCTTCACCGCTGGTGGCTTCGCCATTGTTGGCCTCACCGCTAGTGGCTTTGGTTGCCATTTCCTGCGGTTGGTTGGTTCGCATGGAGACATGGATGGTTACATTGGCGTTTGCGTCATGTGAAATGGTACTCGTATCATCGAGTGCAAACTTTTCGCATGAAGTAAGCGTCGCTACTAGCATCAGCAGGAAGGATGCCACGAAAGAGTAGGTCTTCTTCTTCATATTCTCTTAGGTTTTGGATTGCTTTCCTATGCATAGGTCAAGACGTTTTCTTGTGCATGAAAGTCGTAGCAAATATACGTTTTTTCTTCGAAAGTGGCAAGAAAATCTAAAAAAAACTGTTTTTCTTTTGCTAATTATCTGTTTTTTAGTATATTTGCAGCTGAAAAATGAAGTAAAAAGAGGCTTACACCTCTTTATATATAATAAGATATCATATAATAAGGTATAAAAGACATATTTATGGATAAGAAGATAAAAGCATTGTTTTTCGACATCGATGGCACGTTGGTGAGTTTCAAAACTCACAGAATTCCGCAGAGCACGGTTGACGCCCTGGAACAGGCCAAGAAGAATGGGGTAGAGGTTTATATCTCTACGGGTCGCCCTAAGCAGATTATCAACAATCTGGGGCAGATAGATCATCTCATCGATGGTTACATCACTGCCAATGGTGCGCGCTGCTTTGTAGAGGATACCCTGGTGAGCCAGCATGCTATCCTGCCATCGGATGTAAGGAAAATCATTGAGGCTGCTGATAGAGACAACTATCCGGCCATCGTGGTAAGCGAGAGCCGTTTTGCCATCCATCATTATACAGACGAGGTTTATGAGATTTTCTGTAAGGGATTGGGGGTAGATAGCAGCATCTTCATTACGGATGTAAACGATTTGGGCGAAGAGCCAATCCTGCAGGTTACTCCTTTCTGTACCGTAGAGCAGGAGGCACTGCTGATGCCTACGCTCGAAAACTGCACTTCCGGCAGATGGCATCCTGCCTTTACCGATATTACGGCACGTGGAGCCGACAAGGGAAAGGGACTTCATGCCATGGCTGATTATCTGGGTTTGAACATAGATGAAACCATGGCTTTCGGCGATGGTGGCAACGATATCTCCATCATCAAGGAAGCTGGAGTGGGTGTGGCAATGGGTAATGCCGGCGAAAATCTGAAGCAGGTGGCCGATTACATTACCACCCATGTGGATGAGGATGGAGTGAAGAATGCCCTGCTGGAGTATGGGGTTATTTAAAGCTACGATGTATGGGGCTATTCTCGTTGTTGACCAAGTCAACACTTATATCTCTCTCGTCTTTGGGGACTGGCAGTGCCCGGTCCCCTTTTTTCTTTTTGGCGAGATTTCTTTTTTTATAGATATAGTATTTTATAGATGAAGTACTATTTATAGATGAAGTAGCTGCCTCCATCGCTTTGGCAATACTTCTTCAGAAGCTGGATGATGAATTCGGCATTCTCTCGTACGTGCTGCTCATCACCATCGTATCCGTTGATGAGAACCACCAGGTGGGTGGTGTCGATATTCATCTTGGTTCGCTCATTGTCGCTGGTTGGAGTTCCCACGCCACCTATTTTGTCTCGGTAAACAGGCAGACCTTCGATGTTGATCATGCCTCTGCCGATACCCTCGTATGGTTCGCCAGCCTTGCCCACCCCCAGAGTCAGGGTGTCTCCCTCAAACTTATCAGCATCAAAACCGCCGATGCTGTAGCCGTAGGCGATGCTCGCCAGGTTCACCAGGTCCACCAGCGTATCTCTTTGATAGAGTTCCTTGCCCTGCAGCATTCTTCGAATGAGTGCTTCTGAAGCAGGGCGATAGCGTGAGGGGTCCTTGCCGCAGGCACGATACACCTTTCGGGTGGCAGCGATTCCACTCATCTCTTTCAAGGATTCCGTGGTCAGCGTCTCCTTGTACTTCTCGCCAAGTGCATGAATCTCATCCCAGAGTTCCTGGCAATAAGGGGTGTTCACTACATTGGCTTCCACGCATGCTCCTACAAAGGTAGGGCAAACCGATTCGATTTCTTCCGATACAATAATTTTCATGATGAATTTCCGTTTTCTGTTAAACCTAACTGATTGATAGGGCAAAAGTACGAAGAAATATTGGAATAGCCAAAAGTTCAGTCTCTTTATATATATAATAAGGTGTAAAAAATGCTTAAATGTTTATGATTGTTAAATATTTGATTAAAATGAAACTTTTTTCGAGAAAAATTTGGTGGATTCAAGAATTGTTTGTAATTTTGCACTCGCTTTTGAGAAATCAAGCATTACTCTGAAGCAAGATAAAGAAAGAGTTCTTTGAAAGATTTTACATAAACAGACAAGTAGTACAAGAA
>ERZ1023853.307-NODE-307-length-11875-cov-50.877665_pt1 | contig 11875 bp, 7 predicted proteins | sample MGYA00380386_ERZ1023853 | MGnify/ENA primary metagenome ERZ1023853 (study PRJEB33179, sample SAMN07449009) | human gut metagenome | biome: Human-gut; feature: Human associated habitat; material: Faeces | host: Homo sapiens | place: India: Bhopal | collected...
ACGGGTGCAAAATTACAAAATAAAATTGAAAGTGGCAAGGTTTTTTATATAAAAAAAAGCCGCGGAACTATAGAAGGTGAGATCACCTCGGCAACTACAGTTCCAACGACCAGTCTAGTTTAATTTATTGGTTCCCGCATTCTATTTGTATAGTAAATGATAATTATTTTATTACCTATTTCATTGATATTTGGGGGCATTTAAATTTTGAAACGATATGCGCCCCGATACAGATATATGAACTAAACTTTTCTTAAACTTACTTATTGATAGGTGAATTCAAACTTCTTGGCCTTTCCTTGGTTGAAGTTATCAGCCTTCAGCCAGAAGTATCCCTTGTCACCTTTTTTGGCATTCTTGCGTACATTCCTCAACTTAAAGGGATATGTATACTTTCTTTTTCCCTTCTCCTCCAGAAGAGTTCCTGAATTCCTCTGGATTACTTCAGCCTTATAGGTAAACCAGCTGCCTGTTTTGCAGTCGTTGTCCGTTTCGGTTTCAGTATTACCTATTTCTACCTTCCAGTCCTTTGGATTGATATCATTGGATGCGATTTTGAAATTCACTGGCAGCAGTCCGTCAGGATAATCCTTAGGAATGGTGATGGTGAAATCTCCTTCGCTGTTCAATGTTGCACTTATATTATTGGCATTTTTGAAGTCATAATTAGCCTCACTCACACTATAGAGATGGATGTTTCTGTTGAGTCCATGCTTCTTGTCGGTGAGGTAGATGATGCCTTCTCGCCAGGTCTTGTCTATCTTGTCCAGCCAATAGGTGATGGTACCGGTACCGGTCTTGGTTGCTTTGTTATATTTATAGCTGGTAACCTTTGGGGCATCTGAAGTTGCGAATGACAGGTTCTCAGTCCATAAAGCCACGAAAGCCGTAGTATCCTTGTTGGCTGCATCATCGCCCTTATAAGTGAACTGTACCGTCTGCTCAGTATTTTCACCTGTATTTACAGTCTTATAAGTACCTCCGACGATAGCCAGTTCGTACTTCCCATCAGAAACACCCGGTACAATCTGTTCTACTCTAATCCAAGGGTTGTTTGCCGGTGCACTTTTCAATGCTACCTCAGAATTAGAATTGCCATAGCTCTTATCCAGCTTATCAATGATGATTTTATATTCATAATTACGCTTGATGGCGTATGGCTTATTATTGCTGTCCTGTAAGTAAATCAGGTAATAGAGGCCATCATGCCATAAAATCACTTTAGCAGGATCTGTTGGCAGATTGTGCTCTTCGAAAGCACCTGTAGGATTGAACATCTGACCAACATCACCTTTCAGTCTTCGGGTGTTGATGGATGGGGTAACATAATTTACCTTCCATACCCACTTATCATCTCCTGTAGTAGGGTTGAATAACAGACTGTCTCTGTTGAAGGGAGCCAGCGTTCCGTAAGCCACACCATTGATGACTGTCATTTTAAAGTCGTTTATTATATCAGGATGTGCTTTCTTTACCGCATCGCTCCAGTCTGCAGAAATCTTCGCTCTGTCTCTGATGAGATGAATGATATAATCTTTCTTTTTGGTATCTGGTTTCAGATACTCTTTCAGTTCTTCTGGAGAGTCTTTCTTGATATATCCCCAATAGCGAACCTTGGCAGCCTGGTCTTCACCATGTTCTGTTTCAAATGTAGTCATGAGCATATTCTCATGCATACCTACCCAATTTGCCTGGTTGCCCCAGTTGATGGTTTGGTATTGGCTTCCTGTGTTGGCAACCAGATGGATACGGGACGTTTGGTTTGGTATGGTAGCACAGAAATTATGAGGATCTGTGCTTCCATTCGGATGAATGTCTCCATTATCATGAATTGTACCATTATTGTCTCTTGTGAATCCTTTGATTTCTTTAAATTCTGTAACCTTGCCGAAACCTATAAACTGACCTTCATTATCAAAGCAGAAGAGTTTCATGCTGTCTTTCGGAATTCCTTCATTCATGAACACGGTGCTTCGGGTTACCTGTTGTTCGAAGTTGGGGATGGATACATTGAAACTAGCTGTGTAGTAACCTTCTTCGGTTTCGTCTTTAGAAGGTTCGCTGTCGGCTATACTGTCAGAACAGCCTGTCAACATTGCTGTTAACAGGACTGCTATGATTCCGATATATAATTTTATTTCTTTCATGTCATTTACCTTCTTTACTTTTCACCTTGTTTCTCTATCAGTACTATTTCTCCCTGAGTTAGGTCGTGGACGCAGCGAACGTAGGTACCATTCTGCGGGTTATTGTCGTTCCTCACGGTCTTGTCTCCATCCAGCGTCCAATAGTATTCGCCTCTCAGCAGCTCTTTGCTTATAGCCTTATCTTCGTTGCCTAACTTATAGATTCTGTTGATTTCTTCCTTTGTAGGAAGTCGCCAACCTTTCAGTTCGAGATTCTCATTCTTATAAGTCGTAGCCTTTTCCTGATACTTTTTACAGTAATCTCTTGCAGCCTGATTATTCTCGACTTTTCTTTCACCCTTTGCGGTTGATGCAAGGATGTAAGCAGGAGATACCGTATTGTCGGCAGACATATTCTCATTGTTGACTACAGGTTTGGCAATGGTGTAATCTGTAGCATACTTGTTGCTGGAGAACTGTATCGTGTACAGATGATTCTTCTCATCAAAATCATTTGTACCTTCGCTTCTTACATTCATTGAATAGACCGAAGGATACTTTCTTACGGCTATTTCCTGTTTTTTGTCTGTATCTTTAACTACGATGTTAAAATAGGAATATTGAATAGTATAGTATGAAGGAGCTCCAGAATGTACGTCTATCCATCCTCTATAGCCGTTTCCGGTAACCTTTTCGGATTCTGCCTTGAGCTGTTCATCCTGTCCGGACTTCTTGTTACCATATCTGTCAAAATAATAATTAGTTCGATCCTTAATTTCACATTCATTAGATGCAAACCAACGCATGGTGCAATCTTTAAATTCATTGCTTTCACCACCTTTTATATCAATGGCAGTAGGAGATACCACCAGATAGCTTGCACCATCCGCATTGACGTGGGTATCTTCACCTACGGTCCATTTGGCAATCTGCCATTGCAGATAGTCTTCCTTTCCATCGTAATCGATATGCGTATTGGTATCCAGATATTTGATGACGGCATTGACGGTATAGATATAGTTGCGGTCTAACCTCTTGTCACCCTGAGGATCACGAACCGGTATATTCAATACCTTCAGGGTATCCTTTTTAGAATCGTCCTTATATTTAAAGTTGACCTTTGCTACAATCTGTGGCATTGTTTCCTGAGTTTTCCATTGGGTGGAATAACTGTAGGTGGTTACCGTGAAGACCTTATTTCCCTTCTCATCTTCTGCAGATGCTGCCGGGCTCCAGGTATTGTTGTCTGGTATGATAGACGGATCTGCGGTTTGACCAGCAAAGATGGTAGTATTGGTATTGTAATTGATGAGTTTCCACTGAACGTCTGAAATATGGTAATCCTTCACCGTAGAAGAGATGTTCAACTTGATTTTGGCTGCCGCTCTTACCAGTTCTACCGGGATATTCTGTTCTGCCTTTTCTGTAATCTTGTATGAACCATGACAGCTCATCAGAAACAGCTTCTTGCTGTTGTCTGTAGAGTAAGGCATCCAGATATCATCATCCTTCTGGGTAGCTTTCTGAAGTTCATCCAGACTTTTGCCTTGCAGGCTCTGACTGGCGTTGGCTGCTGCATAGAATGCATAACTTTGACCTGATTGGAGGTTCAGGCTCTCCTTCCAGTTGCCCGAACCCAGTTCCTCTGCTTTGTTCTCTGCAGGGGCGTCGAACAGACTGTCTATTCTGCGTTCGCTGGATGTCGGTTCGAACATTTTAAAGTCAAGAGAAGACAGAGTTTTTTCATGAAGATTCTCTTCTTCCTTCACTCTTGTGGTCTGCAGGTCGTTGACCATGGGAGTCATGCTCAGCTGTTGTGCAGCCGAACCGTTTCCCAGTTCGTCTTCAGCTGAGCATCCTGCCATGAGCCATCCTGCCGTAAGAGCCAAGATGCATTTTGTGAATCTTATGTCTATATATAACTTCTTCATGATGAATGTTATTTTCTGTTGTCTTTATAATACTTGTTCAAAGTGAATATCCTTACCGGCGAATTTGCCCTCCTTACATCCTTTATATTTGAAACCTGGATTCAGGATAAACTTATCGTTTGGATATTTGGTCAGGAACACCTGCGCCTTTACATTGTGTGGCTTTGCCAGATCCAGTCTGTTCTTTGGCACGACATAGAAGTAGAGCGTCTTCTTCTCACCACTTTGATTGATGATGAAATCCTTTATCTTGTAGGTTTTTCCTACCGGATTCTTGCCATCGTTTTGGTCTGTAATGATTGGATCGTAAACCGGTTCTTCTTCCGGATATTTGCCATTTTCGTCGCATTCTACGAATCCGAACATCGGGTTGTCTGTCTGGAGAATCCAAGGCTTACCTTTGGTATCGATATCCTTGAGCGTAATCATCGGTCCGCGTTTAGGGAAACCGTAATATACCTTGTAGCCCCAGTCTGTCTTTCCGCTGTCAGGGATTTCAACATTCGTAGAAGCATCGATGAAATCGAATGTTCCTCCATCCTGCCATTCCTGAATAGATGGAGTAACGGTGAGTTTGCCCATCTGTCCGTTGAGGAAATAACCATAAACTACCAGTTCTCTGTTTCTGATGGCATTTCCATCAGAAGGAATATTGAAGGTCGCGCTCTTGGGTGTTCCACCATCTAATGAATACCAGATGGTGCCTTTGATGGCTTTGTTGGTCTCACGGAGATAACAGAGATTGTGAGAATCAATGCCTGCCTGTTTAAAAGCATCCAGATATTCCTGGGCAGACTGATTCTTTTTGATGAAACTCTCAGGATTATCCACTTCCCTGATATCCTTGTTCTCTACACCTGCCAGTTTCAGAGCGGTTGGTACGTAAGTCGTACCTGCGTTGTCGTATTTCTGACTAGTAACGTCCTGGTTGTAACCATTCTCGTTATATGTCGCTTCGTCGGGAAAAACATAGCTGGCAGTAGGGATGGTATTGCCTTCTACCTCTATTCTTGTTACCTTTACCTGACTGGTATTGGCATCATTACCCTTTTTGCGGGCAAAGTAAAAATGGAGTTTCGAAACGGCGCGAACCAGAGGAATCTTGATGCCTTTGTCTTTGGCTCCTTCTTCTGTATCAGCCACATGACTATCTACAGAGATTTGAGTGATGGCACGGGAGATAGGGAGTCCCTTTTCCTTTGAAACTTCTTTTGTTTCTGCAGTACCATCGCCATTGATACCGAAAGGTGAGGTAAAGCTGACTTCTTTCAGATCTTTGCGGGTAACAGAACTGAGGTCTTTGCCTTTTATCAGGTCCGGCATGTTGATGCTCTCAGAGTTTGCCAGGATGTAAAGGTCGATGTTCTTTACTTCTTCGCCGCCAATCTTTCTCAGAAATCGGAGGTTCAGGGTATAGTTACCGTTCTTCACTTCGCTCAGCGTCTCTGCTTTATAAGAGATAGGAGTGGCTTCATCGCCGGTATTTGATTTGAACACCCACACCTTGATGTTGTGGATGTCGTTCTCCTGAGTAGGATTTGCATCAGTCTCATTGTCGGCAAGAGCCTTTCCGCTAGTTTCTCCGGCTCTGGTACTGTTTCCGGTGCCGGTAGAGAAACTGAGGCTCAGATAGGCATTGTCGCTTTGAGCTGTTTCTGTATTTTCGTTCTCTGAACAGGATGCCATTGCGCCTACCATGAGCAAAGCAGCGAGTGCCATACACACTGGGCGTGTCATCTTGGTCAGAGTAGATTGATAGCGTTTCATGTTTTCTTTCTTTTACTTATACTTCTTTCTTTTCTTATTTTCCCAGGTCGGCATTCTGAAGATTCAGAACCCAGTTGTTTACCTTGATTCTTGCATCCATGCTGTAGGTAGAACTTGGAGCTGGCACGTAGAATACCAGGGTGTAATGGTCCTGGCGGTCCAGATACTGCTGGTCGCTCCAGTCTTTGCCGTAGCGGTCGCTGGCACAGAGTGAGAGGAACCAAGGCAGGGAGTGGTTGAAGATGACTTTGTTGATGCGCTTGTCGGTGATGACGATGCGCTTGTCATCATATTGGTTGGATCCGTCGGCAGCGCGACTCTTGTTGTCATCTTTGGTTTCGAACATACGTGATGATGACAGGTCGTAAACCAGTGCCTTTTCTACGTCTTCGCCTTCTACCTCGGTCTTGCCGCTGTGGTTTTCTACCAGTTTCTTCTCATAAGGAAGATAGGTGATTGCCTTTGGCTTTACCTTGTCGCCCTTATAGTCGAGTAGGGCAGCTGAACCTTTGATTTCTACATCGAAGTTTTCGGCAGTGAATCCTTCCTGGTCGGGTTCGAATGGAAGCATCACCACGCGGTATGTCTTGGTACACTTCATCAGACTCAATTTTCCCTGCACATCGTTTTCTCCATCAAAGTTGAGGGAGTCCTGTGCGGTATAGAGGGCGGTGAAGTGCTTGTCGTTTACGGATTCTTCTGCGTTTTTTTTGCCCATTTCCTCTTGCAGGTCGTTGATGGTAGAGATACCTGGGGTAAGTTTAGTAAAGCTAAACTCGGTCTCATCATCACCTTCGGCTCTTGTTCCCATTGCTGCAGGCTGCTTGTCACGAGCCAGGCAGACGAAGGTATACTTGCCTGCTTGCAGGTCTGTGATTTCCATCTTATGACCTGTTTCAAACTTGTCAGCCGACTCGGTATAGTTATCTACGAACTTACCGTTCTTGTCGAACACATAAACGTTGAGGTTCTTCACCTCAGCAGAGAAAGCATCAGCCTCTTTCACATTATAAGTATAGTCGAATTTGAGCGACAACTTAGCTGTAGGGCAGCTCGTGATTTCGTCTTTCATGCATGATGAAAGAGAAGTGAGTGCGATGGCTGAGATGCAAACCAGCTTGCAACATTTGTTGTTGAGGAAATGTGCCATATTCTTTATCTTTTATAATCTTTTACTTTTACTTATTTTATATAGAGAGTGCCGTAGGTAGCGAATATCTTTGCTTTATCAGCTCTCTGTTTCGTTGCCTTCGGCATCGTTATTATCTAAGGATGAAAAGTGCCCGTCTTTCGGATTGGGGGTATGACGGCACGTCTTTGTATCTCCCGCCTTTTATACATGGGCGGCAATGTTAGTTATCTTTTAAGAATGTTTTCGTTCTTTTCAGAACGAACGTTTGATTGATAAACTCTCGGAGGAGGATTGCTCCCCCGAGAGTATTGGTATATATATAAGTATTTATATTTTATCTGTCTGGTTTGACGGAATATTACTTCAACTCAACATCGTAGTTGTTTTGAACCCAAGGGTTAACAGAAACCTCAACATCGAGATAGAACAAACCATCCTTGTCAGGTGTACCGTTAGGAACCTGGGCACCAATGTTGAAGACATTCTTTACATTCAACTGGTAAACAGTATTACGCTGGATTGCGTTAGCATAACCGATGAACTGGTCTCTGATTGCCATCTTGTAGTATGTCTTACCGCAGTTGAAGACTTCAATCTTGTTTGTCTGACGGAAGTTATCCAATTTGCTTTCTACAGTTGGTTCACCCTCAGCAGTTGGTGCAGTCTTAGCTGCTTTCAGCTCTTCCTTCATCTGATTTGCAGTCTTACCACCGAAGAGTCCCTCTACATCATTGTAAGCTTTATAGATGTCATCGAAGCTCTTGTAGATAATGTTGTTGTAACGGTAGAATGTACCATCATCGAAGTCTGCGTCAGTCATATCCTTGAGCGTTACAGTATATTCGAAGTACATTGAGGTTGCTGCATCATTATTGTTGTTCTCAAATACATAGTCCTTATTGGCATTAACATTTCCTTCAGTGTCCTTTATAGCATTGAAGTATACTGCATTCTTGAACAAAGTATTGGTACCAAACTCATCAGTTGGCTGGATGTATTTGAAACCTGTTGCTGAAGAAGGGATGAGGAGCTGTGGGTTTGTCTGTGTATTGTCCCACTTCTGCATGATGTTTGTAGTGTTGGCAACGTTAGAGATAGCATAGCGAGTCAACTCAATCTTATCAACTTTTGCTACAGCATCATCCATAGCCTTCTTCTCAGCTGCTGTATAATCAGAAGTCTTATGATCCTTATCTGTAGGATAAGCTATGATTTTAGCCCCATCAGATGTTGGTTGGTCGATACGTGCTGTAACGCGCTCCAATTTGATGGTTTCGTTAACCTTTGCAGCATTGGTTTTTGACTTGTTCTCATCTTTGAATGTTACAGTATAGCCATTACCGTTTACTTTATTGTCGTTTTCATTGAACATAGCAAAATTGTTGGCTTTTGCATAGTCGCCTACGAACTTATTATCTTTAGTTGCTGTAGTTGAGAATGTGCCGTTCAATGGGTCGTTGCTGTCGGCGTTAGCCAAGAAATATACCTTGTATTCTGCACCAGCAATTACGTCCTCAACAGGAATTTCAAGCTGTGTCTTGCCAGCTTTATCCCATTCCAAGTTTTTAACATTCTTGCTGAAAACAATCTTGTTTTTTGAGTCCATCAAGAAGAATGTACCACTTGTAATTTTAGATTCTGCTGCAGTAGCATCATACTTATTGCTCTGAACAGTTCTTGTACCGCTAGCATTTGGAGTCTCTACAGTCAATGTCATGTAGAACTGATCTACCTTAGCCTGACCTGCTTTGTCATTAGCCAAATCCTCACTGTCGCTGCAGCTAGTGAAAGACAAAGCTGCGGCTGAAACCAAGCTCATTACGAGCAAATTCATTTTTTTCATAATCTTTTTACTTAATACAAAAAAAGTTATACAATATATTTATTAATTCTTATTCTCAAAATTAAGTTTCGCACATATTGGCACAATCCGCTGAAAACAGATCGTATTTTACATCATCTTTTATCTTATACTTATATAAATAGAAAGTAAATAGTTTCTTTAAAGTGCCTGGTTTACTTTATCCAGGTTTTCCTGCGCCTCCTTCAAACCACCGGCAATAGCTTTCTCAAAGTATTGCTTGGCTGTCTGATAATCTTCCTTCATGGAAGCCAGACAACCGCGGGCATTGTTTGCCTCGGCGCTGTCGCCTGCTTTCAGGAGATATTTCTCTGCACTCACCTTGTCGCCACGTTCGATGGCTGCTGAGGCTGCATTGAGATTGGCAAGCTTATCTTCAGGGAACATTCTTACAGCTATGTCGAAAACATTGTTGAATTCGGCGCTACCCTTAGGATAAGTCTGGGCTACCAGATACATCTCCTGAAGAGAGAGCTTCTGAGGACGGGTCTTGATAACCTCTCTAGCCTTTGCTACATTGAATGCCTGAACATCATATTCTATCGTATAGTCGGTACGGCGAAGTGATGGCCATACATTCTGCAAGAGATAGCGATAAGCCTGAGGAGCCTTCTTGAGCAATGCTTTCTCTTTGGCATCTGGCTGCATGTTGCTGTTGATGATCTCAAGTGCAGCTTCCTTCTGAGGAATCTCATTCTCATTTACATACTTGATGGTACCTGCCCAGTCCTCTGCTGTAGCTGTGGCCGCAAACAGTTTTGAAGAAATTGGATAGGTCTTCAGGATATGCTTCAAAAGTGCCTGTGTACGGTTATGCGACAACTTGTTGTTGTTGGCATATCCGCCATCTGGTGATGCATAGCCGTGGAGGGTTATCTTGGTGATGGTAACATCCGAATCGTTCTTCACAAGGTCGAGTGTCTTGCGGATATTATCCAGTTCGTTGGCATTGTTGCCCATATCGTACAGGATATCCCACTTGTTCACCTTGAAGTTCAAACGGGCAGAACCATTCTCCTTTCTTGCCTTTACGGCTTCTGCCTTAGGCTGTACATAAGCGTTGAAGAGATTCTTCGGAGTAGAGAATGCACGTCCTTCCGCATTCAGAATACCTTCGTCGAGAAGTTGCTGGTTGCAACCGCAGGCATCATTGCTGATGGCGAAGTTTGAGTTCTTCATCCAGTCGCTGAACGGAGCGGCGTATTCATAATGAAGCGTCTGTGCTGTCTTGTTCTTACGGAGTGCCACGATGAGTGGGTTTGCGGTAGCCGTTTTCTGGTTACGCTGATAGTAAATATATCTCTTTTTACCCATCACCTCAACGCTCGGCATGAAGAGCGTATCCTTTTCGTTGAGGATCATTGGGGTATAGATGAGACCTTTGTTGCTGGCAAGCTGAATTTGGTCGAGATTCAAGTCCATAGCTACTTTCACCTGGTTGCCAACCTTTCTGATTGCCTTATTCTGGATTTTCAGATTCTTGTAAGCCTGCTGGGTATTATCGGCTGATATAGGAAGAGCGATAAGCAAGGCTCCGAACATACTACCTATTATATTATATGTATTCATCTCTGATTCTTTTTAAAAAACATACACTAAGTTGAGGGCTGCTTTCGTTGGGCCCACATAGTTGTGTGCCTTGTCATCTTCAAGTTTATCTCCGCATTGAGCGCAGTTAAACTTATCTGCCTTAGAGTAGATATAGCCTACACCAAGTTCTGCTTCCAGATTCCAATGTTTCGAGAGAGCCCAAGCGTAGCCGTAAGCTACACCTGCACCTATAAACCATCCTTCATACCGATAGTCTTTCAGCTTAGAGAAATCAGTGCCCAGGAACTTGAAGTCAAGATCCATACCACCGATGTTGTGAGATCCACCCAAGGCATGGAAGCCGATGAATGAACCCATCATTTTGTTACAGAACCAGTATCTGGCCTCTGGCTGAACGAGCCAGTGTTTCCATTTCTTGTTCTTTGAAAACGTCCAAGGATTGTAGTTTCCGGATACGTCAAGTGTCCATTTTGGAGAAAGACCGAATTCAACACCCAAGTTCATGGTTGTCGTTGCATCATACAGCAAGTTGGTCTTTACCGCAGCGTTCTGCGCTAGAGCAGGACAGATTAGGCTGCCGAGTGCTACTAACGCAATTAAAATCCTTTTCTTCATACCTCAATTAAACTTTTCTTTTTTTAATACATTGAGTGATTTAGAATCACCTTTTACTTTCGTATACTCTTTTATATTTATAATGATCACCAATACCTGAATCTACTGAGAACTCTAGTTTCCTGAAGTTTACTTTCAACTGTTCTTTTTCTCCTTTCAGTTTACTTTCAACTTACTTTTTAGTTCATCTGTATCTCATATCGTTGGATTTCGGGTGCAAAAGTAGAACGAATATTGGATACAACCAAATTTTTAAGCACTGAAAAATACTGAAAAATGCCATTTTTAGCAAAATAGTACACTGATTTATGCTTAAAATCGTTAAAGTTGTACGATTTTCGGATAATTGAACAAGGTTTTCTGATATTATTTGTATTTTTGCAGCCGGAATCAATAATTCCCTAAAAAATGGCAATTTCCAAGAAAAAGAGCCGTTTGACTTACGAAAGTATAAATAAGATTTAAGAAAATAACCAATACGAAATGAAACTGAAGAATGACATTGTAAACGTGATTGTGAGGGTAGAGCATCATTTATGCCCACAATATTGTGGTGTGGTAGACCGCCGACGCGTTATCGCCTTTCTACTTCTGACGCTAAGCGAGCTGATTATCATACCTTATCATATTATGCTCTTTCTGCTGGTGAAAGAGCCTTATGGTTTAAGCCTCTGTGGCTTGCATACATTCGTGTTCTGCATCCTGCAGTTCCTGATCTGGAAACGGAAGATAGCTTTCGTGAAGGGTATCTCTTCTCTTTACCTTCTGATGTTCGCCAAACTGGTTCTTGATAGCGTATTTTGCATCAATTTCGGTTTTGCTAATGATAATTTGAGCGTTATCTGCAACCTGTTTGTCGTCTTTATCCTGGCTATTACAGCGTTGAGCCAAA
>ERZ1023853.309-NODE-309-length-11851-cov-12.114785_pt1 | contig 11851 bp, 9 predicted proteins | sample MGYA00380386_ERZ1023853 | MGnify/ENA primary metagenome ERZ1023853 (study PRJEB33179, sample SAMN07449009) | human gut metagenome | biome: Human-gut; feature: Human associated habitat; material: Faeces | host: Homo sapiens | place: India: Bhopal | collected...
AATAATAGAAATTGTAAGTGTAGTCATTACTTTTTATTTATTATTAGATATTCTTGATTCCACTTCTTATGATTTGGCACGTACAATTGCCGAATTGTGTGCAAAGGTACAAAAAGAAAAGCAATAACCACCCTTTTCTGTATTATAATTATATGAAATCGCTTACTTAATTACGGTTTTAACCTGATAATAACCGATTTCGACCAGTATGGTTGAGGCATTTCATATTTTTATTGCTCTGAAGATATAGAAGCAAACAAAGTTACTTTTTGAGGAGTTGCTTCTCTGTATGTCCAGTAGAGGCAGCTCTCTTCGGGGAAGGTATCCATGTATTCATTGAGAGAAGCCAAATGCCTGGATAGAGCCTTCTCATCATACTTGCCTACTGTAAACGACAGAAGATATTTGCCATTGTCTTTTAGATTAACAGACTTTAGGTGGCAGATAGCCTCAGCTATATCGTCTTGATATTCATACGAATAGACAGATACCACATTCTTTCCTCTGATGATATCGGAGAAACTTCTGAAATCAAAGCCTACCATACCATGAATCTCCACATTCTCATGGTACACTTGCAAGAAGTGCTTCAACTCCATGTATGGATTACAGCCTGGATTTTGCTGAAAAGACAAGATAGAGTCGATATCAGATTCATCCTTGATGCTGAGTTCCGGAGTCATCTTTACGACTACATTCTTTCTGGCACGTTCGTGGTTCTCCAATACCTGATGAACATGTTCTGCTCCGTCGGCAGTAGATACCACTACCATATTTATAAGTGTGCAAGAACGGTTCTCGATGGAATATATTCCATCTGAGCGAAGCTGATTGATAGCTTGCTGACTAACATCGTCAGCAGCTATCAGCAGCAATGAATCAAATGCGATTTCTTTCATGAGAAGACTCATTATCACTATTAAGATGAACTATTATTACTTTAAGGCACTCGTCTCAAAACATTTATTGTTCATATGACTACTCCAGTATCCAGGACGTGCTTTCTCAACACTAATCATACCTTTGAATAATTCAAGAAAATACATAGACATACTTTCTGTTTCGTCACCATCCTTATATTTTTGAGTTCTTGATGGATGAAACATATCTATAAATGGATATGATTTACCATCTATCACCAACTCATATATCTTTACCGGGTTATAGCCGTCTCCACCATAAAGCACCTCTCCCCATTCAAACAGATCGTCAATTATGTCATCACACACATCACCACCCAAGATAATAGAAGGGTTACAGAATCGAATCTGCTCTTTCAACACATCAATTCCTTTCTTAGCATACTCCTTTAAGTCACTTCGCACAGAGCACTTTTTACCATCAGATTTCTTAATGTTGATATAAGCTGCATTAGAAAGGTAATACGCAAAATCATCATTGTCTGATTGGTTTACAAAGTCTATTACCTCTTTCTCAGAAACTTCATTAAAACCTTTATTTGACAATAGATGAATCAAACTAAGATATTGACGCAGATGACTACGTAATGTTATTTGGTCTTTGAATGGAACAATTTCTTCTCCAATCTCTTTTGCAATACCATCTTGATTGAGACTATATGATTCATGCCCCTTATCATAAGCCTCTCGGTTCATTATCATCACTTTGAACGGAGTTGAAGCATACTTATCAGGGAAAATTACTCCATCTTTAATCGTATATGAAGCATCCTTAAAAATACTATCATACAAAGCCCATAGCTTATCTTCCCACTTATTATAATCTAAAACATTTTCCATATTTTATCTAACTTCGCAACACTATAATTTATATTCTACAAACACCCAAGCTGCAAAAAGCTGTCTAGGATTATGCCATATCTGAAATTTCACTAACCTTAGTGCTGCATGAATAGAATAGCAAAACTCTGAATGACATGGCAAAATTACAAATAAAATATGAAAATTGGCTGCACAGGTTCGTTTTTTTTTTCGTAAAACGATGAAATAATTGAAATCTGCATGAAATAAATCTATCTTGTGCAACTGATTTTCCATTTGTATCCGTATGGTTACTGCAAAAAATCCGAAACAGATAGCTGCCAATGCTTCTGTTTCGGATTATCTTTTCGTTTTCTTTCTTATTCTTCCCTGATTATCCAATCACCAATCGTACGCTGATTACTATCGAAATTTACACCTATTTTAAACAGGCGCTTACCATCTGCAGAATATGGAATCAGATATCCCTTTTCATCAATCTGTCTAATAGCTTCTTCGGCAGAACCATCATACTTCAGTTCAAAAACAAACACGGCATCAGGCATATACACCACGGCATCAGCCCTGCCTATCGCACTGTTCTCCTCTACCCTCATGTAGGCACCCATCAGGTTGAAGATAAGATAGAACACCGTCTGGAAATCCCGTTCGTTCTTATTACTCAAGCGGTTGGAGATACTAGCAAGATAGGCTTTCAGGCGAACCATCGCTCCCTCAACATCAGCATCATAGAGCTTTTCAAGAAAATCACCTACCAAACTGTTGTTATCCAGCGATATTGGCGAAAGATAGTTGGGCGCAAGACTCTTGAGCATACCCGTCTTAACCTCCTTGTTAGGATATTCCAGCGTATAGCGATGCAATATCGGATTATACTTCTTGATGGTGAGGTAACCGCTCTGATAGAGCAGCGGAAGTGCAGAGGTCACCAGTTCGGGCGAAACATCAAAGTCATCTATATCACATGACTTTTTCTCTATATCCATCACGCTGACATGGTACTTCTGCAACGTTTTGATAAGATAAGTTGGCGTTCCAGAACCAAACCAGTAAGGGGCAATATCCCGTGCATTCAGTGCCTTCACCAGACTGAACGGATTGAAAACATCTTCTGATTTTTTACTGAAATGATAACCATCGTAGTATCTCGTCAACTCAGCCAGGCATTCCTCGTACGTCATGCCAAGAGCTTCCCCAAGAGCCTCTATATCCGGTTTCATCTGCGTACAAAGTTCAGCCTTACTGATACCACAGATAGCCGAATACTGGTCGAACATGCTGATATTATCGAGGTTGTTGAGTTCGCTGAAGATACTGAGCTGCGAGAACTTAGTAATACCCGTAATGAAGGTAAACTCCAGATATGGGTCGAGCTTTTTTAAAGGACTATAGAAGTTCTGCATAATGAGACGCAACTGCTTGAGTACATCCTTCTCATGCACCACATCCAGCAATGGGGCATCATATTCATCAATAATGACAACCACCTTTTCGCCCGTCTGTTCGTAAGCTCGCTTTACGATTCCATCCAGTCGGTCGTTTGGATACAATTCATCATCATCCCTGCCATAGAGCTTCTCGTATGGTTTCAGCTGCAAGTCGAGATAATGCTTCAAGCCATCCTCATCAAAATGCTTGGCACCGCTCAGGTCGAAATGGAGCACAGGATGCTTCACCCAATCTTTCTCGTAATCAGCAATGGCCAATCCCTCGAAAAGTTCCTTTCTTCCCTCAAAATAAGCCTGGAGGGTAGAGGCAAAGAGCGACTTGCCGAATCGTCTTGGACGACTCAGAAAGACATACGACATCTGCTTTTCCCTGAAATCCACGATATATTTGGTCTTATCTATATAGAGATAGCCATTCTTGCGGATTTTTTCAAATGTCTGAATTCCTACAGGATATTTATTTACTATTTTTGCCATATTCCTACATGCTTTACGTTTTGCGCTGCTAAGTTACGAAGAAAATCTGAATTAGCCAAGTATATTCTAAAAATTATTAGGAAAAGAAGTGGCAATAGTTACATAAAAAGTAAGCGTGTGGGGGAGACTTACTGAAGATGCTTTGCAGATATACCATAAAGAGAAACGCCCAAGGTTACTGGCAAATTCTTTTTCCTATCTGTACACAGATTTCTTACGCAGCCCTTCTTGAAATAAGCAGGAAAATCCCGACAGGCAACAACATACCTATCGGGATTTGTTTATTATCTGCAATTGATGAGAATCCTACTTTACAGTATATTTCTTGCCACCCCGGATATAGATACCATCATGTTTCGCCGGGAGCGATACCTTTCGGCCATTGATATCATAAACATCGGAACAGCAAGGCTTAGTAACACCGACAACAGGAGTTAATCCCGAAGTCAAATCATAATCTATTTCACCATCATCAGGGCAATGAATAACCACCATTTCCTGATACCATTGATACTCCTCATCAACGGAGACACCATTATCCGTATATTCCAGAGGAAGGAGGCTCAAGTCGAAATAGCCATCACCTAAACCACCATACCCCCAATTCACTCCTACGTTTCCATCAGCATCATAACCATCCAGCACAAAAGCATGTGAAGATGTCTTGTCGTTTCCCTGCTTATTGGATGTACCGGCATACAGAATAGGATGCCCGGCGCTCAATTCCCGGTAAATAACCTTTCTCCAGGCTGCATCATCATAGTTATTGGTCTGGGGATAATCCTTATAGCCATAATACTGGGTAAGATAGCCGAAATGCTTCTTCATACCAGCCGCCGCATCTGGCAAAGATGCGCCACTGCCATCAAGAGAATAATTCATACCAGCCACACAACCGCAATGAAACATCAACTTAGCTACTGCGGCAGCCTGTTCCGAACTGTAGTTATCACCCGAATAAGCAGGCAACATCTCCGTCCACTTATACTCACCCATACTCAGCATAGCAGTACGTTTCTCATCGCCGACGTTATAAGAAGCGACACCCTTGCCACGGGATGGATACTGATATACAGACATAATCTGTGCCATAGCCGTAGCCACGCAACCCACCCAGCAGTTTTTACCATTCACTTGTGGGCACTGGCTATTGAAAGGAGCATCCTGGCCCCATTTTGTAGTAACCAGATGCTCAACACTCGACTTGCAACCTGCAGGGATAACCTGATAACCCGTAGAAGCAGCACGAAGTGAAGCGTCATTAATTCTATCCAAGAACCAGCCCAAGGCAGGATTATCACCAAAAGTACCCTCGCCAGAATAACCTATCACAGCCTTGAACGCATCATCATTGGCGAGAACTACAAATCCGTCCCGGTTGCGTCCTACAACCGTATAAGCATCCGTCTGGCGCATAACCCGAAGGCTCTCACCTGCTCCTCCACGAGAAGTATTCCCTCCACCAGAAGGCAAACGCTCCCCCAGCACCTCACTGGCTATCTCCAATTTCTGCTGAAGGCTCCTTTCCTTTGCCTCAGAGCAAAGGAAAGAAGCCAACATCAGAGAAAATATAAAAATCTTCTTCATAAGTCCAAAATCTTTAGGAAATCATTCGATATTTCTACCAAACGCCATACACATTTACAGACTGCTGCTCAACACTGGAATTTATATATCCATTCAGATAGATGTATTTCTGTGTGAAGTCTATATAAGAATAGGTACTATAGCCATACCCACCATACCACATGAAAGAGTTGATATTTACATCTCCTACCGTCCAGTTCCACAAATAGTCACCTGTAGAAGAATCAACACCAGCTACGATATAGTTTTCCTTATAGGTCTGATAGTCATATATGGCAGCACCCTTTCCTTCCTCAGGAACCAGTTCACCGGAGCAATCAGCCAGATTATCGGCATTGAAAGTGCCATTAATCTTGAAATAAAGATCAGCACCCGAACCCAACATATTGGTGATATAAAACTGATTGACACCTTCCAGCTGGTAGATATCAGAATAGGTAACAGGCAAATCTGTGAAACCTGCGTAATAGAACTGCACATTCTCCAGTACTTTCGTCCACTGAGAAACCAGCACCGACGACTGCAGCACCGTACTGCCATCCTGCTTGGTATAAGGATCGGCATAGGCTTCATCGACATCTATCTTGAAACCAAATTTCTTTTTAGGTGTCAAGCCCTTTACAGAAATGGTCAGCGTAGCCTCCTTCTCGCCCTGGGCAAACTCCACCGTAGCAGGCACCTGAATGGCAGTTGTATCAGTATACTCTACCTTGACAGGAACACTCGCAGCCTCAGCAGCATCCTTACGGCAAACCTTCACATCAACGGTTTCCTGGTCTGGAGTAAGAATAAACTCCGCCGCATTGCCGGCATCAAAATACACTCCCATGCAATTGTCTGGGGCAGGATTGCCTGGCGCATAATCATCGTCATCGCTGCAGGAAGAGAACCCCAACAGGAGACCTGCCGAGATGGCAAGCCCCAAATATCTAAAAAACTTTATATTCTTCATTGTCAATTCCATTTTAAAGATTGAAAAATCTCCTCATTTACTCACTCTTTGCCTCTACCACACTTGTAGGGTCAGGATTCAGTACCACAGCCGGATTAGAACTCTTCTCATATTCAGGGATATAACAATCCATCCATGGAGCCACGAAACCATACTTGGAATTCAAGCGGTGACTCTCCAGAAAGTTGGTACCCGTATAGGTGCGGACAACAGCTATCTTAAGACGCTTATAATCAAAATACAGCAGTCCCTCTCCCCAGAGTTCGATACGTTTCTGAAGCAGCACGGCATCTTCAAGTGATTCGATGTCTGTAGCCTGACACTCATAAGAGCCATCTGTATAGCGATAAGCATTCATGAAATCATTCAAGACGGTCTTGGCAGCATCCACCCCTTCTGTATGGGCAATGGCCTCAATATAGATGAGATACATCTCTTCTACACGCATCAATGGAATATCACACAAACAGCCCACATAGAGATCAGACAAGTTACCTGAACCCGGATGATATTTCAGATTGGTGTAAGCAGGCAGTTTAGCCCATCCTGCTCCATCCAGCAAGGTAGAATAGCCTGCCGGAACCTCAGCCTTGCCAGCATCCTCAGGGGCAACCCAAGTCTTCTTTCGCCAGTCGGCATCAGGTATCTGATTATAGAGCGAAGCACCTATCATACGGTAAGCCTTGCCATAACCACCCATGGAGAATGCGGTAGATTCAGAAGATACCGTACCCATCCAGGAATAGTACCAGCTGCCCAATTGCTCCTTTGTTCCCAGCGAAGCCTTCCATATCCAGGAAGAATTAGCAGTATTGAAACCTGTCTTCTTATTATACCATTCGCTCTGAGACATTGGCTGGCAACCGGAATTGTCGATGGCAGCCTGTGCGTATGAGGCAGCCTTGGCAAAACAGTCATTAACCGCCGTAATGCCCAAGGCATCATAGCCGTCAGCATCATTCTCATGAGCCAACTGGGCTGTCAGATCATCTGCCGAATCATAAAAACGAGAACCCAGTTCCAACCAGAAGCGTGCCTTCAAACCATCTACCACGCTCTCATCCGGCTGCTCCTTGCCCGTACGCTTATAGCCCTTCAAGTATGCCTCAGCCTTATTCAGGTCGTGTAGGATGAAGCGATACATGGTATAATAAGGTACACGAGGATTGTTCTTACCCTCCTCGCCTGTAGTCTTCTCGGTCACGATAGGCACGGTAAGTCCCATTATCTTGGCTGCTTTGGCATCAAAGTCAGAGTATCCGGTCTTCTTGAATTCAAACATTCTTGCCATATCCAGGTATGCCAAAGCACGGTAAGCATAAGCTACACCGGCAGACGCCTTTGCTGATTCAGATGCTCCTTCCACATCGAGCGACGAGATGATACTGTTGGCATTGTTCACTAAACCATAATAGTAGAAATAGGTGTAATTGAATGGGCTACGGAGTCCCTTACCATTCTCTATAGATGAGAAATAGTCGTAATCTGCATTGTAAACCGGAAAATCCTCTGTCATCACATCACGGATAATCATCTGGCTGGGATAACCGTTGTCGTAAGCCGAACCGTCGCCATACACACCACTCTTTACCATATAGGCACTCAAGCCGGTCAGCAAGCCCTGCTGAGCCGTCTCAGACCCCTGCACCTGACTGCCTGTTGCATAATCCTTTGGCAGTTCCTCCTCCAGACAGCTCTGCATCATCAAGCATGAAGAGAGCACTACTGTGAACAGAGAAACCTTGCGAAATATATTGTTCATCATATAAAATTCTCCTTAATCTATATAAAAATCTCCTTATCTAACAGTTTAAAATTGAAGTGTAATACCACCAGAGATGGTACGAACAAACGCATACTGCTCGTTGCTAGGTGAGCCGGTGAAACTTGTGCGAGGATCGAATCCCTTTCGCTTGCTCCACAAATAGACATTGTCTGCCGCACCATAGACACGAATCTTAGTCAAGCCCAAACGACGTGTCAGGCTCTTTGGCAAGGTATAACCGATATTGATGCTCTGCAGGTTGAGATAACTTCCATTAATCAGGAAGCGATCAGAAGATGAGCTTGCATCCGTATCATTATACTGGAGGCGAGGGATGTTGGATTCTCTGTTACTTGGAGACCAGGCATCCAGCATATCCTTATGGAAATTAAAACCTGTCCAGCTATCATAAGGAACACTCATCAGACTCTGATAACCTGAATCGTAAGACTTGCCGCCGATGGAATAAGTGAAGTTCACACCGACATCAATACCCTTAAACGACAACGATGTGCCAAAGCCACCATAAAGATCCGGAGTCGGGTCGCCACAGGCAAAGTAAGAGCCTTCCGACCATTTTGCAGACTTGCCCAGCGAACCATCTTCGTTCTCAACATACCATGTGGATTCTCCTTTCTCATTTACGCCCGCATATTTCTTCAATCTCCAGGTGTAGATAGGCAATCCTTCACCATAATAATAAGAACCGTTATGATAACCGGCATATCCGCTCAGCATCTCGTTCTTGTTCTCATCAAAAAGCTTCGTTATCTCATTGGTATAGTGGGTGGCATTGAGATTGATGTTCCACGCAAAATCCTTGGTGCGGATTACATCTCCTGCAAGATTCAGTTCTACACCACGGTTCACCATGTTACCCACATTAGAGTAATAGCCTGCATAACCCATTGACATAGGCACGCTGATGAAACAGAGCATGTCTGTGGTCTTGCGGTAGAAATACTCCACATCACCGGTCAGACGACCCTTGAAGAGTTCGAATTCAAGACCTGCGTTGATATTGGTATTGGTCTCCCAGGTAATCTTATCATTACCCTTTGAAGCAAAGGTCAGCGCCATGTCTCCATTCATGCTACCGATGCCGTAAGTATCCAGATAACGGTTGTTACCGATGGCATCGTTACCCTGCTGACCGAAAGAGAATTTCACCTTCAGCATGTTGAGCCAAGACTTGGTGCCTGCCATCCAATCTTCCTTGGTCAGTATCCAGGCACCACCGAAAGAATAGAAATCGCCCCAGCGATGGGCTGGAGAGAAGCGGGATGAACCGTCACGGCGATAAGATACCTGACCGAAATACTTGCCATCATAATCATACATGCCACGGAAGAAGAAACCTTCGGTGTTGTAATTGGTCTGATTAGAATATGTCGGCTCATTGGTGATAGCACCTGCCAACTCATGGTTTCCCTTGAAAGAGAACATGTTGGAACGGCCGCCATATACGTATTCATAAGTCTGCTTATAGTTCTCATGACCCAACAACAATGTCATGTTGTGCAGACCAAAAGAACGGGCATAGTTTACCAACTGCTGGAAGTTGACTGTATAATAACGGTAATGTCCTACGGTTACCTCACCGTTAGGATAAGTCGTTGCACCAAATCCATAATAAGGCTGTTGGGTACTCTGATAGCGATATTCATAGTCATCCACCGTACCGTTCAAGGTAATCTTCAGTCCCTTGACAAATGTTGGGGTAATCTCAGCAAAGCCATTGATACCGAAAGTATTTCCTACAGAATGTGATGCCTGAAGCTGGTCATCCTTCAACAGGTTGAGCTGAGAGAGTACAGGTCGATTCAAGCCTGCATTCATTCCGTTACCATAATCATATATCTTACCATTATCATCGGTCATGATATTGCCATTGCCATCTCTGAGATACAGCGGATAGATAGGAGCGATGGTATTGACCATGTAGAAGGTATTGGTAGAACTGTTGTTTCCATAAGAATCTACCTCTGTGGCATAGTCTGTAACGGTATGGGCATAGTTTACGTTACCACCCACCTTCAGCCATTCATTTGCCTTATAGGTAGCCTTCAGGCGTGCAGTATATCGCTTAAACTGAGATCCGTATGCGATACCTGGGTTATCCAGATAGCCCAATGAAGCATAGAACTGGGAACTATCGTTTCCACCATTCACATTCATATTATACTCCTGTCGGAGGGTGTTTCGGTAAGCCGCCTTGAGCCAGTCGTCCGGACTAATCGTATATTCCTTTCCGTTATAAGAGATTTTATTGCCCAATGTGGCATTAGGATTCAGCTTTCCATTATCGCCAATGAGATACTGTCCCTCAGGCACATTGTAGCAGATATAACCCAATCCGCCCTTTTCTGAAGAACCACCAATCGCGTTATTGGCAGCCACATGAGCCGCATAAGCTGACATACCCTTGCCATTGGTATAGTAATTATATAATGACTTATAATGTGTCTCATAATATTGACCGGGATCTGAAATCATATCATAAGTCTGAGAGCCACGGCTATTGCTGCCCCATTTGGCATCAACAGTGATGACGGTCTTGCCCACCTGCGGATTCTTGGTGGTAATCATAATGACACCATTGGCACCACGGGCTCCGTAGAGTGCATTACTTGCCGCATCTTTCAATACGGTAACAGAAGCCACATCCGCTGGGTTGATGTCACTCCAGGAACCATAATAAGGTGCACCATCTACCACGATCAACGGATCCTGACCTGCATTGATAGAGCTGATACCGCGCACACGGATGGTAGGGGTAGAAGACGGATTGCCAGATGTATTTATCATCTGCACACCAGCTACCTGACCATTGAGGGCATCTACCACATTGGTTACCTGTCGCACGGCAATTTTATCTGCATCCACTACACCCGCAGAACCCGTGAAGGATGATTTCTTCTGCTCGCCGTATGCCACCACGATGACCTCATCGAGCTGACGGTCCTGCGACTGCATGTTGACCTTCATTCCCGAAGCCGCCTTCACGGTCTGTGAATCCATACCAAGATAAGAGACTACAATTGTTTCTCCTTGTTTGGCACTCGGCAAGCTGAACTTACCATCAATGTCGGTCACGGTTCCGGTTTTAGAACCTTTCACCATGATCTGTGCACCCACTACAGGTTCTCCATTTTCATCGAAGACCTGTCCCCCGACCTGTCCGGAAGACTGTGCCAGCACTTGCCCTGAAGCAGCCAGCAACAGGGAAGCAAATAAAACCTTCATTTTCATATATCTTCTCTTCTTATAATTATTATCTCTTATAATACTCGTCTCTTTTCCTCTCTTTATCTTGAACACACCTATTTTATATATTGCTACGTTATCCATTACAAGTTTTATATAAAATATGTATTCAGATGCAAAGGTAATATAAAATCCGCTAACAGCCAAACAAAAATCACAATAATTGCCGTTTTGCATAGCAAAAAGATACATTTCACACAAAATCAACATATTAATGCCAGTACCATCGTACCTTTGCAACCGTAATCAAACGATATAGGTTATGAATGCTAAAAGGGGAATTATTGTATTAGGATTGCTCTCGGCGGTAAGCATACCAACGTGGGCGCAACAGATTAAAGGAGTGGTTATCGACCAGAAATCGAAAGAAATTGCCAAAGTTTCTCAAACAAGCATTTTTTTTAATTTAAAGTTGTATAAAAAGAACTTGAAGAAGATATTTCATATTTTGCCTACATGTTTCAAAAAGATGCATATCTATCTTCAAAGTTTGATGTCCTGAAACAGGACATCAAACTTCATTTGTCTTAATCCATGAACTTAATCATGTCCTGGCGTCTTGGCTTTGCCTCCGGCGATTCGTCAGGATAACCCAGGGCGATGCAGTAGAGCA
>ERZ1023853.311-NODE-311-length-11830-cov-10.655541_pt1 | contig 11830 bp, 9 predicted proteins | sample MGYA00380386_ERZ1023853 | MGnify/ENA primary metagenome ERZ1023853 (study PRJEB33179, sample SAMN07449009) | human gut metagenome | biome: Human-gut; feature: Human associated habitat; material: Faeces | host: Homo sapiens | place: India: Bhopal | collected...
GCGCTATTGCATGATAAAAGTGGCACTATTGCAGTGTAAAAGTGGCGCTATTGCAGCAAAAACAGGCTTCTTGCTGCTTTTTTTTTTTGCACACTCTCCTCACAAACTTTCTAATTCACTGTGTATAAACCGTTTATCCTTGCACGCTCAAAACTCAAGAATTTCGCACCAAAGATTTTGTTGTGCGCTGAGCGAGGAGTATTGAGCGTTAGGAATGCAAATATTGTATTGGCTTACTTGTCAAGCACTTCGTACACGGAGTTGTTGCTCTTGAATTCCGGCACGATTTCCTTCATCTTCTTTACGGTCGCCATGTCGTCGTAATGCTTGCTTATCTCGACGAGGTCTTCGATGTCGCGCTCCACGGTGTCGTAGTCGTACTGGCGCACCTTGGCGATGCGGATTTTGTCGTGGAAGGACGGCATGGTGGTCTCCTCCTTGTTGAGCACTTCTTCATAGAGTTTCTCTCCGGCACGCAGACCAGTGTACTTAATCTCCACACCCGTAGCTCCACTCAGCTTTATCATGCGCTTCGCAAGGTCGGCAATCTTGACGGGGTTGCCCATGTCGAAGACAAATATCTCGCCGCCGTTGCCCTTCGTGCCAGCCTCAAGCACCAGCTTGCAAGCCTCGGGGATGAGCATGAAGAAGCGAATGATGTTGGGGTCGGTGACCGTTACGGGACCGCCAGCCTTTATCTGACGCTTGAAGAGAGGGATGACCGAGCCGTTGGAGCCGAGCACATTGCCGAAGCGGGTGGTGACAAACTGCGTGACGCCTTTTATCTTGCCCGTCTTGATGGCATGGTCGAGGCTCTGTACGTAAATCTCGCAGATGCGCTTTGAGCATCCCATCACGTTGGTGGGATTGACAGCCTTGTCCGTGGATATCATCACAAACTTCTTTACGCCGTACTTCACCGCCATGTCGGCAAGAATCTTCGTGCCGTAGACGTTGTTCTCGATGCTCTCGCTCGGATTGTTCTCCATCATCGGCACGTGCTTGTATGCTGCGGCATGGAACACGTAGTCAGGACGATAACGGCTGAAGATGTCCTCCATGCGTATTATTCCGCTTACGGAGGTGACTATTGTCTCAGCCTTTATCTCGGGGAAGTTCTTCGCCATCATGAGGCGGATGTCGTGCTGCGGTGTCTCGGCGCTGTCGATGAGCACCATCTCGCGCGGACCGAACTTGCATATCTGCTTCACTATCTCACTGCCGATGCTGCCAGCCGAGCCGGTTACGAGGACGCACTTGCCACGGAGCGTGTCAGCCACGCTCTCCAAGTCGATCTTTATCTCATCGCGCGGAAGAAGGTCTTCGATGCTCACCTCCTTGATCTGCTGTGTCTGCGGCTGCGCCGGATTCCATTCGTTTGCCTTCGGGATGTATATATGTACGCCAGCCGACAGCAGGTCGTCCTGTAGTTCCTTGTTGTTTCGGAACGAATCGAGCGCTCCCTGCGCCACGAGCAGACATTCCACGTGATGCTTACGTATGACGTTCTTCAGATTGGAGTCGAGCGGATAGACGCTCAGTCCCATCAGCACACGATGCTTCACATGCTCCTCATCGCTCACAAATCCGGCAAGCGACATCTTGAGCGTCTTGTCGTTTCGCACCTGCTTGGCAAGTCCCATGCCGCCCTTCGTCACGCCGTAAATCAGCGTGGCGCGTGCATTGAGCTTGTCAATGGACACGTCATACACCGTCTTCACCAGCACACGCACAGCCCACAGCAGAAGCGTGCTTATTATGGAAGCAAGAGCTATCTCACGTCCACCTATATACACTCTCTGGAAGTACTCAAACTGCATCAGTCCGAAATGTCCCAAGTAAGAAAGTACACAGCCAACAAGCGACGCATAACCGACACGTTGCAGATCAACAAACGATGAGTAGCGCAATATACCATCATAGGTATGAAACATCTTGAAGCCAACAGCGAAGAATACAGCATAGACCGCACACATCGAGCATAGCTGCCACAATACGCCAAGTGTTTCCGCCCCACTGTATATCTGCTGATAGACAAGCAGGAAGGACAAGAACACAAGAAGGCTATCAAAAAAGAATATGCACCAATAAGGCAAAGACTGCTTGCTGAAGTACCAATTTACAAGTTTATCGAAAAATTTCATGTCTATCGTAAGTTAATAAATTCACTTATTATACTAACGCATAATAGCACGTTTTATTACATCTACGATATACATTACATCTTCGTCGGAAACACACGGCCCGCTCGGAAGGCAAAGTCCGCACTTGAAGAGCGACTCGCTTACGCCATTCGTATAACACGGACAATCGCTGTATACAGGCTGTCTATGCATCGGTTTCCATAACGGACGTGCTTCTACATTAGCCTTGTCGAGAACTATACGCATGGCTTCTACATTGCGGTTAGGCTCAAGCTGGGTATGGGCAGACTTGGCTGCATGCGTAACGCCGGCTGCGCCTCCAACGGCCCCGTTGACCACTTCAGCATAGACGGCTTCATCACCCTCCACACGCATATGTTCGTCAAGGAGGATGGTGCAAAGCCAGAAGTTGGAGTCGATATCGGAAGTGGCATTGTCGTGCACGGTAATACCTTCTACGTCTGCAAACAGTTTCTTATAAAGGTCGTGCACATGGCGATGATGAGCAATATGGTCATTTACGACGGTCATCTGACCGCGTCCTATACCGGCACAAACGTTGCTCAGACGATAATTATAACCAATCTGCTCATGCTGGTAATAAGGATAAGACTCACGGGCCTGTGTAGCGAGGAACATGATATTGTTCCATGCCTTGTCGTCAGGACATATAAGGGCGCCACCGCCACTCGTGGTTATCATTTTATTGCCATTGAAGCTGAGCACGCCATATCTGCCGAACGTGCCGCAGACCTGCCCCTTGTAACACGAGCCGAATCCTTCTGCGGCATCCTCAATGACGGGAATGTCCCACTTGTCAGCCACAGCAAGCAACTCCGAAATCTTTGCCGGCATTCCATAAAGATAAACCACAATGATGGCCTTAGGCTTACGTCCTGTCTTTGCCACACGGTCAGCGATAGCCTCATCCAGCAAATGAGGATCCATGTTCCATGTGTCGCGCTCGCTATCTACAAAGACCGGTGTTGCGCCAAGATATTTCACAGGATTGCTTGAGGCACAGAACGTGAAGGACTGTACCATCACCTCGTCGCCAGCGCCCACGCCACAGGCAATAAGAGAAAGGTGGACGGCTGACGTACCCGAACTGAGAGCCACGACACGCTTATCCTCACCGACAAAAGTCTCAAGGTCTTTCTCAAAGCCGTTTACGTTCGGACCCAACGGCACCACCCAGTTGGTATCGAACGCTTCCTTTATATAATCCATCTCCTTACCGCTCATGTGGGCAAGGCATAAGTATACTCGTTTTCTTTCCATGTCTATTGTTTTTTTAAATCATTTCATTGTTATATTTTATCCGCTTGCCAAGGACTGTCGCAAAAATCATCTTTATGTCAGCCAAGAAGCTGTAATGGTCAAGATAATAGAGGTTTATGCGCACCTTGTCAGGATAGATAACCTTATCATTAAACTCCTGTGGATTGGCTTGACTGGCAAGCAGAACTTCCTCGTCACGATACTTCAGACTCGCCGGACCGGTTATGCCGGGACGCAGCTGCAGCACACGACGGTCGTCACCTTCCAGTTTGTCTGCATATCCAGGAACATCGGGGCGCGGACCGACAAAACTCATATCGCCGATAAGGACATTCCACAATTCTGGCAGTTCATCAAGCTTGTATCGGCGAAGCTTTGCACCAAGCGGAGTTATCCGGCTTTCGCCTGCCACCGACACAGTGGAACCGCTATGGTGTGCGCTCATCGAGCGAAACTTATACATAGTGAACTGCTTTCCGTCCTTGCCGACACGCTTTTGGGTGAAAACGGCCGGTCCGTCGGGCATCTTCACGCGGATAAGCATCCATACCACAAGCAATACCGGACTCAGAACTATGAGTCCGACAAATGCCATGATACGGTCAAAAAGGTATTTTGCTATCATTATTTTCCTCTAATTTTCAGTCCTATTACTTTGAATATTCCCATTAACGACCCCCAACCATACGAAAGGTGGAGCGTAAGGAACGACATGAGAAGATAAAAGAATTTCAGTCGTTTCTCCTTCCATATTGCGAGGCTGACACCACCCAATGCTATCAGGTATGCACACAAAGACATCAGCGCCAATGATCCTATCCATACATTCAATGGCATAAGCAATACAGGCAACAGCAACGACAGAACAAAAGCCAAGGGAATGAAATGGCGAATCGACAACGAACTGAAATACTTGGTGTAATACACGGTCAGTATGTTCCACTTGCCGTTGCCGTAATTGTTCTTAGCCAATGCCTTGAATGTCTCACGCGCCAGATAAGTGCACGAGATTTCAGGAATGATGAAGATATGACCACCACCCCGCTTGATGCGTTTGTTAAGTTCAATGTCCTGATTGCGCACAAGGCGCTTGTCGTAGAGTCCGTATTTCTGAAACACCTCACGACGCCAGCATCCGAAAGGAACGGTGTCGACTTCGCATGCCGACGACACACCGGTTCTGAACGACGAATTGCCAACACCGAAACGATTGCTCAGCACCTCACGTATGGCAAGGGTCTTTGGGGTTTTGTTAAGTACGTCAGTATTGAGGACACAACCGATGTTGTCAGCATTCAGCTGATACAAACGGATGACAAGCGTAGAGAAATAGTTGGATGGATACAGGGCATGTGCGTCCAAGCGTATGATGACCTCTCCCTTAGCCTCCTTTATGCCGACGTTCATCGCACATGGAGCCGTGCGCTCCGGATTGTCAAGAAGACGAAGGAAGGGATACTTGGCTATGTATTGCGAAATTACCTGACGTGTCCTGTCCCGACTCATTCCGTCTACCAGCAGCACCTCCATGTCGTCATGACTGAAGTCCTGCTGCAGAACCGAGTCGAGAAACGGGACGATGTATTTCTCTTCGTTATAAATAGGACAGATAACAGACAGTTTCATATTCAATAATACAAACAGTTTGTGACTATTTATGTTAGAGTCTGCCGTCTATGATATCGCGCGACAATACGCCCTTAACGTCATACACCACGCTGTTCGCGGCACGAACGGCAGAGAAGTCAATGTCGCGGAACTCGTTGTGAGCAACGGCGAGGATTACGGCGTCATACTTCTCGTTAGGAAGCTGCGTCTTGATGCTGATACCATATTCGTGCTCAACTCTTTCGGCGTTAGCCCACGGGTCGTATACGTCGATGTTATGGGTGTATTCGCTAAGGGTGTGATAGATGTCCACCACCTTAGTGTTGCGGATATCCGGACAATTCTCCTTGAACGTGATGCCGAGAATGAGAATCTTGGCGTCCTTGACGAGGATGCCTTTCTTGTTCATACACTTGATAACCTGATTGGCAACATAGTCGCCCATGCCGTCATTAAGTCGACGTGCTGCAAACATCACACGAGGAAGAACGCCATACACCTGTGCTTTCTGGATGAGATAGTAAGGGTCGACGCTGATGCAGTGTCCGCCCACCAGACCCGGCTTGAGCTTGATGAAGTTCCATTTGGAAGCCGCTGCCTCAATGACGTCATTGGTGTCGATGCCCATAGCATTGAATATCTTTGCCAGCTCGTTCATAAAGGCGATATTGACGTCGCGCTGCGAATTCTCTATTATCTTCGAAGCCTCAGCCACACGGATGCTCGGCGCCTTGTGTGTGCCGTTGACGAGTACCGAATTATAGACGCCATCCACGATATCAGCCACCTCGGGTGTAGAACCAGAGGTCACCTTCTTTATCTTCTCCACGGTGTGAAGCTTGTCGCCCGGATTGATGCGCTCGGGGCTGTAGCCTGCGAAGAAGTCCTCGTTATACTTCAATCCGCTCACACGCTCCACTACGGGCAGACATTCTTCCTCGGTAACACCGGGATAGACGGTCGACTCATACACGACGATGTCGCCCTTATTGATAACCTTACCCACAGTCTCGCTGGCACCCCAAAGCGGCTTGAGGTCAGGATGATTGTTATTGTCAACGGGTGTAGGTACGGCTACAACGTAGAAGTTGCAGTCGCGTATATCGTCGAGGTTGGTGCTACAGACAAAGTTATGGTTATGTATAGCGTCGCCAAGCAATTCATCAGACACTTCCAGTGTGGAATCATGACCTTGCATAAGCTCGTCTACACGATGCTGGTTCATGTCGAAACCAACAGTCGGATACTTTGTTGAGAAAAGACGCGCCAACGGCAATCCCACATATCCAAGTCCGATAACAGCAATTTTTATTTCCATATTTATTATATCTTTTATATGTTATATTTCTATTTTCTGACATAATCCACTATATTACGAATAGCGGCTATAATTCTTGTAGCAAGGAATGGCGTATTGTAACGCGGGAATCCTTTTATATATATTTTTAGGTATTCCCCGACCAATCGCAGTTGTCCTGCAGCATAAACCTTGGCACTTGTCTTCTTTCGCGAAGCCGATTCTTTCCTTATTCTTCGATAATAAACAGTATCAGACGTGGCTAAACGTATCTTATCAATGCCGTTGCTTATCAAAGTCATAAAAAGCGAATCCTCACCAATTCTATATCGGCAATCAAACCGCCTGCCTCCAATCACAGACCTACGTATTAACTTGCAGCAGGACGAAGACAAAAAGCTACGAGCTGACAGTAATGTCGGTCGTATCTTGCGCTTGTTCGTCTCAAAAGCCACAGAGAGGTAGTCGTCTACGTAACAAGCAGAGCTTTCATCATACCCCTTAACATTTGCCTCAACAATGTCTGCATCACCACTTGATGCTTCAAGAAGGTTTGCGATATAGTTTGGCGAAACCCAATCGTCATCATCAACAAATGCCACATAGTCACCATCGGCCTCATCCAACCCCATATTACGTGCATTAGAAACGCCAGGAGTTTCGGTAAAGAGAAAATTCGTCTTGATTTCCATTCCTTCTTTACCATCCAAATACGACTGGATTGCATCCTTATATCCGTTTACAACCCCATTAAGAACAACTATCAATTCTATACATTGCTTACTGACTGTCTGTTTGTAAATACTGTCCAGACATTCATACAGATATTCTCCAGGCTTGTATGTCGGAATGATTATAGACACTTTATGTTTTTCCATCATCACTTTTCCTTTATATATTGCTTTAGTTCTTTAAGCATATTAAGTTGAGTGTGGTCCGTCTTGCCAAACTTAATGCGCATACGTTCTCTTAAAAGCTGTAAGTTAATGCAACGAAGCCGGTTTATAAGAGTCTTGCGCTCACTGTAACCTTTTTTTTTGTTTTGAATAATAGACACATCAATAAGTGTCTTCTCATATTTTATATCTGGTAGACGTTCTTTTGTAAGATGCAAATATCCCAGACTCTTATCATACACCATTTTGCAATCTTTAAAATGATGTAACAAACGATAGTGTATGTCATCCTCCTCGCCATACAGGAACACACTTTCGTCAAAAAGGCCTATAGCCTCAAACATTGCCTTGTCGATAAAGAAACATGATCCTGAGAAATGCATGTATTTGGCTATGTAGATATCAAGGCGTGTACATAAGGCAGAGAGCAAAGTCGACAAATAGCCGTTCATCATATAAGTGCATGTAAACGAGTTTGTGCTAGGTATCTCTGGAGTTAGCCACTGCTTCATGCCGAGCACACACATGTCCTTGTCCTTTGCAAAGAAATTTATAGCTTTTCTGAATATAGGACATAAAAGCCTTACGTCAGGGTTCATGATAAGCACCAGTGGAGCTGAACAATATTTTATGCCCAAATTATTGCCTTGACCGTAGCCGCCATTGATGCTGTTCTTTATTAGCACTATGGCTTCTCCCCACAAGGTTTTGAGCCTGTCAAACATGGCATCGCATCCAACGCTGTTGTTGTCGACAATAACAAGCTCTATTTCCTCCAACGGAATATCTGCATATTCCATTATTGAAGTAACACAATCATAGATATCCGTATCCGAATTGTAGGTTACTATTATTATTGAGACCTTCTTCATTTATTACTACCTTTATCAATGTTAATCATTGCATTTGTATTGCTAATCCCATACTTTTAACTATTGTTTCTGCGCATTGATGAGTTTTCTTATTAAAGCAACTTTCTTCTTACGCCAACATGCATTTTTTAAAAGGTATATAGTAACTGGCAATTGTCTTGCAAAACGTGCTGGCAGAAGTTCCTGAAGCAAAAGCGTAATGCGTATCTGCCACTTCAGCATACGACTATGTGACAAATTACGCTCTCTCACACTGTTGACAAGTGCTTCGGCAAGCGAAAGGTTGAGACCTTTGCCTGTCATGCCTGAGTTGTAGATGCTGAGCATACCATCGTAAAGATAACTATCGTATCGTATACCTGCTATACGTCGCACGGCATCATACATATTACCATTGGCACGGGCATGGCTTTCTACATGTGCCTGTGTACTTATCTTCTTCGATATGGATGAAGTGGTAAAAAGACGATAACCGTAGTCCTGCAATGCTCCGTCGGCATAATCATAGCGCAGTCCGGCTGCTATGGCTGAGATGTTGAAGTCGGCGTCCTGCAAAGAAAGGAGTCTGTCGTCCCACGTGAGACGGTTGCGGCGCAACGACTCGGTGCGATAGATGTTGTTCCATACTATGAACGGAAGCCTACGACTTGCGAACATCTTGACGTCATCCTCTGCCACACGGTATCCGAAGTCGTAAGGATGCGGCGCGGTGACGAACCGATTGTCCACATAAACGCCTGACGGGAAGACCATGAAGTCGAGGTCGGGGCGCTTGCTGAGCATCTCCACTCGCTGACGCAGACAGTATGGGGCTATGTAGTCGTCCGAATCGAACACGATGACAAACTCGCCACTCGCCATCTCCAGTCCGATGTTGCGGCAAGTCTGCGCACCCTTCGGCTGGCGGTCACGCCTTACCACTCGTATGCGACAGTCCTCCTCAGCATAATGATAAAGCAGCTGCAGCGTGTCTTCCTCCGAACCATCGTCAATGGCAAGCAGCTCCCAGCCACAGAAATCATTGGCACGGATGCTGTCAATCATCGTTCTTACTTCGTCACGATGATTGAATACGGGCATTATTATGGTGAGAGGTATTCTGAGCGGTTCCATTATAGACTTTTAATTATTGCAAATTATATATTATAATATATAAACGCCCGACACAGTACAATATTGTATCGGGCGCTGTAATAATAACTTTTTATTCGCTAAAATCAATGTTTACGAAGCAATTTGTTTCGTATAAGGGAGTTTACGTATTGGCGTTCGTTCTTACGCAGTCCTATGAAGTAAAGCAGCAGAACAAAGTAAGCATAAGCCACCACCACGCTCTGTATCGGTCCTGTCACCTGTTTCAGATAGAGCGTCGGGGCGAAGAGAAGCGTTATCAGCAGCACCGGCACGTACGACCCGCGCACAAGAGCCCATACGTCGAACTTCGTGATGCGGATGATGATGAACGGACGCACAAGGAAAACCAGGAACGAGAAGGCTATGTAGACATAGAACAAATATTCCGGCGGCATGCCACGTCGCATCGCCAAGTATCCCACGACAATCGAACTTACAAGCAAGGTGTTGACAATCATCTGATAGATTTTTATCTTTCCCGTGGCGAACACGAAGTCGTTGACGCCGGCGTTGATGGAGAATATCAGGATGTCCACGATGAGCAGATGGGTGAACGTGATGGCATACGGCGGCACTTCCTTCAGCCACAGACCGAATATCACTTCCGGCGCAAGGATGAAGGGAATGGAGACGAAGAACATCGAGAGATAAGTGGCTTTGGAAGCCAGGCACACCAAGGACGTGCAGCGGTCCAGATTGCCCGCAGCATAGTTCTTCACTATCTGAGGCGAGATGGGTTTCTGCGCATTGTTGGCAAATGTCTGAAGGATGGAACCGACGGAATTGGCGACGGCAAGTCCTGCGTTCATCGTGGTGCTGAAGAACATGTTGATGATGAGCGCACCGCCCTGCGCCTTGCCTATCGTGGCAATGGCACCGATGCCTATACCGATGGAGAAATTGAGCACGTCATAATACTTGCGCCACTCACGCACAAACAAAAAGCGGGTGATGGCAGCAAACTGCCTACGGCAATAGGCGAAGAACACCAACGTGGGGAATGCGGTCATGAATGCCATCACGTAGGTATAGATTATCAGCTTGTGCTCGAAATGGTCGATGAGCAGATAAGTGAAGAACAGCTTGAAAAGGCTCATCGCCACGTCCGTGGAGCAGAACACGAAGAAGCGCTCACGGGCTATGAGCAGTCCGTTATAGGGCACGCCGACGAACGACATGGCTGCTGCCACGATGGAGACATCAAAGACACGCAGCACGGTCTGCATGTCGCCGTCATAGCTGACGTAGTGCATGATATACCAATGTCCGGCGGGCAAGGCTATCGCCACGGTCAGCAAGGCAATGAGCACATGTATGACAAGATTGACATTAAACTGACGGCATACCTCTTCTTTATTGCTCTTACCAATGGCTATGGCAATGAAACGGTTCGAGGTGGTCACCATAATTGTATTGATTATGCTTATGAAGGTGATGATGCAGGCAATGACCGAGTATAATCCGTAGTCGCTGATACCCAACGCCTGCAGACTGAAACGCGTATAGAGCAGTCCGCTTATGGATATGATTGCGAGGCGGATGTAAAGTATCAGCGAGTTTACCGCTATTGATTTGTTTGTATTTTCTTGCATTCTTAAGTAATTATTGTACACACTCTCATTCTGCCATCAAAGTACACTTATCCGCATCATCATAAACATAATGGGAATAGTAAAGCAATGCGAGAGGATATAACATAAAGTAATAAGGGTACATCTCAAAAAGAGACATAATCCAAAGGCAAGCAACAGAAAGCAATAACAACTGTATGTTCTTTTCCTTCAGATACGGCAGTACGTTCTTGAAAACCTTACCACATATAATTATATATATACTCAGCAATATCACTCCACCATGAATAAGTATGGCAAGAATGAAGTTGTGAGGACCGATAGCGAACGAAGACATATTTGACTTGTACCAATCGGCATCAGCAAAGCCCCACCCCCAAATAGGCGATTCTTCTATAATCTTTAAGGCACTCTCCCACATGTGTGTACGATACGTAAATGTAAGATCTTTCTTTAACACGTCCTCAACAAGATATGCCGCAAGTTCATTGTTCTCAAGACCACGCCCATTGAACACCACAAATACCTGAAAGAGTAGGAAAACTGCAAATAAGCCACATATTGCAGATAGTCGTAACTTAGATGTTGGTAACAGACAGCAAACAAGGAAAACAACAATCATAGAAAGCGAGGTCATCGAACCGACCATCAACAAAGATACTATAATTACCACAGCCATTATGATGAAGTTGAAGAGCCATATACGCGAATAGCGTATGCACATCAGGTTGACTGCCAATGCCACTATCATACGACAACCCATTTGGTTATAGTTGTCGCCAAGCAAATAGCCAATACCTTCCTTATGGTCTTCTACAAGCCAAAGCAATGGGTGAGTAACGAGATGAAAAAGATTAAGCCACATACAAACCGTAAATGCTATGGTGAAACACTTCAAAACCATACTCACACGATGGCGATAATAACGCATGAGGAGCAGTAAGAGACCTATAGCAATACTATTATAAATATCGTTTTTTATATCGTTGACATTAACTAATGTCATTGCGAAAAGAAACAACAAGAA
>ERZ1023853.313-NODE-313-length-11797-cov-18.954267_pt1 | contig 11797 bp, 7 predicted proteins | sample MGYA00380386_ERZ1023853 | MGnify/ENA primary metagenome ERZ1023853 (study PRJEB33179, sample SAMN07449009) | human gut metagenome | biome: Human-gut; feature: Human associated habitat; material: Faeces | host: Homo sapiens | place: India: Bhopal | collected...
CGAGTGCAGCTTTTCTTATGCAAAGAGAGACTTTTCCTTGTAACTTCCAAGGTTTTAGGGAAAAAATACTTGAAAAGGGGGAAGAGAAAAAAATAGGCGGCTCCCGGAATTGAGAGCCGCCTATTGGTTATACTATTTTTATTATGATGAAACAAATACTTATTCTACTGTGCAGTAGATATTGTCTTTTGTCTTTCTTGTTGGATACAACTTGATGGTGTTGCCAGCAACCTTAAGGTTGGTCTGGCTACCTACGATCAGTTCGTTGATAGTTCCACCGAGGCTGATGTCCCAACTCTTATTTACGTTGAACTTCCATTCGACACCATCTGCAATTCCTGCATTGGTTACCTCAAAGCAATATTCATCTTTATTCCATGTCATTGGAAGAGGTGCTTTCTCTTGCCATACCGGATCCTGGAATCCACCAACCATACCCATTGTAGTAACCTTAGTTGCCTTGATGGTGCCATCTCCAAGATTAACATCGAAGTAGTAGACTCCTTCTCCTTCAGTAACGCCGATGTTTCCATTTGCGTTGGCTGTTGCAGCATCCGAGAATGTGTTGAATGTACCAGCGTTGATCTCGTTCTCCCATTTTCCTGCTATACGCTGGAACTTGAACTGGAGTCCAGCTCCATTAGGATCGGCTATATAAACGAAACCAGTGTATACGCCCTTTGCATCATCTACGAGAGCAAGCTTCTGGTCAGAAGAACCCCAACCATCAGTACTACCGATGAAGTAGATGAATGGATCGTAGTTAACCTCCTCTATGGTATAAGAGTAGTCCATCATGTTGATGGTGAGCTTATACTTACCAGCCTTAGCAATCTTACCTGCCTTAGCTTCACCGTTGGTCAGTGCACCAGTCATACTGTCGTCGCCGTCAACCTTAGGTCCTACAACACCTGGAGCCCAGAGGTCATCTGCATCAATATTTTTCTTAGGAATAATCTTCCAATACTGGTCTGCCTTTGTTGTCTCGAAGCTTACGGTGAAGATAGGATCATCATATACATCCTTTTCGCTGTGATTGAATGCCTTTGCAACACCCTTAGTCCAGCCATTAACGTCATCTGTAGTAAACATGTCGCCAACGAGGTAGTAACCATTATCGATGAATGGAGCCTCAGGAATAGCCTTAACCTGGAAGTTTTCTGATGTAGCCATCTTAACCTTTGCGGCTGTTGAACCATTGCTTTGCCATGCGTCGAGAGTAGCATCAATGTCACGCTCTATTGGGCGTTTACCATACGTATTTGTGATGTAATTTACCAAGTCAGCTTTTGCCATGTTACCATCAGCATCAATGTCGAAAGACTGACCGCCGAAATTAATCTTGAAAAATGGAGCGTAAGTATCTTTGGTAGAAGTAGGAGCAACAATGCTCGCTACTTTTACCTTATCTCCTGTAACATCTTTCAAGTTGATGACACCTTCTGGAGTTACGCTACCATCTCCAAATGATACAGCTTCTTCCTTATCAGGATTGGACTGTGGATTAGCCCAGTCTGTATAGTCTTCGGTACAAGATACCATAGACATCAGCAGGGTCATTCCCAATAATATTTTCTTAATCATAATTGTCTATACTTTAAGTGATTTACAATTTAACAATGCTGAATGCACCTGTGATGTCGTTGAATGAGATGACATACTTGCCTTCTTCCAAACCGATGTTCTTGCCACCAGCCTCACATTTACCGAACATGTTGATATCGCCATCAGCTCTATTGGGCGTTTACCATACGTATTTGTGATGTAATTTACCAAGTCAGCTTTTGCCATGTTACCATCAGCATCAATGTCGAAAGACTGACCGCCGAAATTAATCTTGAAAAATGGAGCGTAAGTATCTTTGGTAGAAGTAGGAGCAACAATGCTCGCTACTTTTACCTTATCTCCTGTAACATCTTTCAAGTTGATGACACCTTCTGGAGTTACGCTACCATCTCCAAATGATACAGCTTCTTCCTTATCAGGATTGGACTGTGGATTAGCCCAGTCTGTATAGTCTTCGGTACAAGATACCATAGACATCAGCAGGGTCATTCCCAATAATATTTTCTTAATCATAATTGTCTATACTTTAAGTGATTTACAATTTAACAATGCTGAATGCACCTGTGATGTCGTTGAATGAGATGACATACTTGCCTTCTTCCAAACCGATGTTCTTGCCACCAGCCTCACATTTACCGAACATGTTGATATCGCCATCAGCTGTGCCATATCCCCAGTTTGTATCCCAAGAACCAGCAATCTTGAACTTGAACTGTACGGTTTCGCCAGCAGCAACTTCCATTACATAATACCAAGCGTGGTTCTCAACGCCCTCAGTATTGTAAGGAAGCATTGGGGTGTCGCTCTTAAACTCGTCTTTAGAGGTCGCAATCTGGATTGTGCCATAGTTCTTCACCTCACCTTTGTACTCCACCATTTTGGCTGTATTGTCAGCAGTATTCAGAGTAATGGTGTAGTAACCTGCTGTCTTTGGTACGATGTGACCACCATCTTTTCCTGTATCACCGCGATAGACGATTGTACCAGCTTTAGCATCATTGGCATTCATACTGTTTTCCCAATTGAATGATGGAGGCAGAATCTTGAAACCTGCATCAGCGACCTCAGCTTTATCATTGTAATCACCTGTAAGGAAGTAGTTGGTGTATTCAATCTCACCTGTACCTGTCTTCTTATTGTAAGTTGAGGTTGGCTTCAAGAACATAGGAAGAGCATCCGTACCAACAAGCTTGTCATTTGCCCACTTGGCACCGAACATGTTTCCAACAAGATACCACATTATAGGAGTTGCATCCTTTACATCAACATAATAAGGTAATACCTTAAGATGGATGGTGTTTTTTGATGCGATAGGATTCAGACGGTTGTCACCCTCTTGTATGAATGCATTTATGCGGATATACGCATCCTGTTCAACAGGAACATAGTCTACTGGCAATTTCAGAACCTTTACCAGTGCTTTGTCTATTTCTTCAGCAGAGGCAGAAGTTTTACATACCTGCGTAGTGTGCTCAAGAACATCGTAATCTGCTACCTTTTCACCATCTTTGTCTGCTGCAGCCTCATCTGCAGAAACAGTGAAAGAGTTGGTTGGAGATACCTGTATCTCGTATGTTACATTGATTGGAGCGTTGTCTGCAGTATACTTAGGCTGTGACCATGAAAGGCTAAGTCCTGTAGATTGCTTCAAGTCAATAGTAGAATTTACATATTCTGGAGTGTTCAACACAAAATCCGAAGGCTGAATCAGCGTTGGGTTTGAGTCGTTGTCATCCGAACATGATGCGAATAAGCTGATGATGCCGACAAGCAGAGCACCAATTATATATTTATTCTTCATATTGCGTTTTCTTTTATAATTCTATTATACTTTAGTTTTGAACCTCGTTGTATCCGTCAATCTGAATCAGGTTATCGTTGGAAAGAAGCTCTGAAGATGGGAGAGGATATACATTAAACTTCTTGTCGAAGGTTGTACCATTCTTACTACCAGCCTTATATTCCCAATTGTATGTAGCCTGAGCACCACCAAACTGGTTGTAACGGATCAGGTCAGTACGACGTAAACCTTCGCAGTACAACTCACGGGCACGCTCGTCGAGTACGTCTTCAAGAGTATATGAAGAACGAGGTTCTGCGTTAGCGCGATCGCGAAGAGCATTAATCCAGTTCTTAGCTGATTCAGCGTCGTTAAGGTGCAATGCAGCTTCTGCAGCGTTGAGGTAAGCCTCTGCTACACGGAAGAGGAAGAAGTCTGTATCTACAAATTTTGTATCATGTGAATTGGCGCCGGTGGAATATTGATTGTTCCATTTTACAACGTTGAGTCCATTCTTGAACGCGTTATTTTTACCCAAGTCTACGGTATGCATTTCAGGTTCTTCATCAGCTTTACCAGCTTTCTCGCCCCAGAACAGTGCACGATCATCTTTGGCTATTACACGAATTTCAGCTGCAGTTTTGCCTTCAAATTCTGTAGGATTATTGACAAACTTTTTTAAGAACGAAGGGCGTACACGCATTCCTGACCAGTTGAGCTCTGTTGTACCCATAGCTTTACCTGTAACAGTTCTTGATTGAGCATCTATACTTGATGCGATAAAGAAGAGTGATCCTCCGTAGCCCTGAGTATCGTTTCCATCCTGCATCAGAGGTAGAAGAGCCTCGCAACTTGCACCATTCGAACCATTGTCACCCATAAAGAGCAAGTCGTATGGCTTGTAGCCATTAGCCTTTGCCTCAGCAGTCATATCGGTGCCAAGGAAGAGTTTATATGGTGAATCGATAACCTTCTTGGCATATTCGAGAGCCTTGTCCCAATATGGATTGTCCTGACCATTGTTGTTGAGGTATGTACCGGCGTTGAGGTACAGACGGCTTAAGAGCAACCAGCATGTACCTTTATCTACGCGGCCATAGTCTGGATCTGTGTCTGTCTCAGGCTTTGCCTCCAACAGGTCTGGCTCTGCAGCAAGCAATTCGCTTTTTACCCAGTCGAACAGGAATTCACGACCCATCTGAAGGAGCTGTGCACGAGTGTAACTCTTACTTGCATCATACTTTTCATTGTAGGTGTGAGCCTGGCGTGGAGTTTCTTCCGAAATCTTATCTGAGAAAGAAGGATCTCCCCAGAAATCCAGCATTAATAAGTATTGGTAAGCACGGATAACACGTACCTCTGCATACTTCGCCTTATCTTCTTTTGCAGCCTCGAGACCTAAGAAATGATTCTCGTACGAAATGTTACTCATCATACGATAGTAAAGAATCTTCAGGTAATCATTATCTGGCGCAAAATCATTGTAACATGTTTTTGTGATACCACCATCTGACCACCAGCAGATAGATTCGTCTGTAGGTAATTCGTTGAAGTAATATAGGTTACGTATCAACGTAGATTTACCATTGTCATCAACTTTGAAATCTGCGTTACCATCATTACCTTCCATAATAAGACCCGCATAGCACTTGCTATACAAGCCCATAATGTTTGCATTAGCATCACCATTTGGATCAATGTTTCCCTTGTCCAAATCATCCATGCAAGAGCACAAACTTGCTGAAAGCAGAAGCGCTGCAGCAGGGACGATTGTTTTGAATTTATTGAGTTTCATATTGAAATCTATTTTAAATTGTTAGAAGTTGAGGTTCAAACCGAGCAGGAATGTGCGGCAGCGTGGATATACGTTGCTGTCCTTACCTGATGTCTGTTCTGGCTCGAGACCTTTGTACTTTGTGATGGTAAACACGTTAGAGCATGAGGCGTAGATACGACCTGAGATACCCTTGTAGTTACCCATCTTCAATATATTGTCAAAATTGTAGCCCAAAGTAATGTTGTCACACTTCAAGAAGCTTGCATTCTGTACAAAGTAATCGGTAAGAGGATAGTTGTAGGAAGTCCAGCCTAAAGCAGTAATATCCTTTGTGCTATTCTCATAATATCCCTTTGGATTACAGAGTACAGAAGTGTTAGCCTTGCTTTCTGCGTATCCATTGTAGATATAATTGCCGAAACTTGCACGGAAGTTACTTCCGAGATCCCAGTTCTTGTATGAAACCTTGAAGCTGAAACCACCTGTCCAAGGAGCTACGATATTCTTATAGAAGTATTTGTCGTTCTCGTCAATAGCACCATCACCATTGCGGTCTACATAGCAACCCATGATAGGGCGTCCGTTCTCATCGTATACCTGCTGGTAAACCAGGAATGAGTTGGCTGGCTTACCTACCTTATGATAGGTGATTGGCTGATCCTGACCTACCGTCATTCCTGCTTCAATCATATCGCGACCACCTGCAAGTTCAGTAATCTCGTTCTTGTTGTAGGCAGCGTTCACGCTCAATTCTACAAACCAGTCCTTGGTCTGGATAGGACGACCTGTTACAGCAACCTCAAAACCCTTGTTCTCCAAAGAACCTGCGTTCTTTATAAGTACATTGCTGAAGTTCTGTCCTGCAGGGATGGTAGTTGTACTGAGCAAGTCTGTTGTCTTGCGATAATATGCATCAAAGTTGATGGCAAGTCTTTGGTTGAACATACCGTAATCGAGACCGACGTTCCATGTAGTAGTGGTCTCCCATGTCAGGTCTTCATTGTAAGCCTCTGGACGATAGAGCAGACCAGGGTTGTTTTCTTTACCACCGATAGGATAGAGGTAGTGTATGCTTGTACTCTTCTTGTAGATAGGAGTATAGAACTCTCTACCTGTATCCTGCTGACCGGTCTTACCCCAACCCAGACGAAGTTTCAAGTCGCTGATAGCGTCAACATCTTTCAGGAAACTCTCTTCTTTAATACGCCATGCGAAGGCTGCTGCAGGGAAGAAACCCCAACGATGTCCGTCGGCAAAGCGGCTAGAACCATCATAACGTGCGGTAAATGTAAGGAGGTAGCGGTCCAACAAAGAATAGTTGGCACGACCATACCAGCTCACGAGATAAGTCTGACCTCTCCATCTGCTGGTATCGTAAGCCTTTTGTGTGCCAGCAAGAGCTTCACCCTTATCATTCTTTCCTTCGTAGGTAGATGGATACATGGTTCTGTCCCATTTGTCTCCCCAATATTTCATGTGGCTATACTCGTAACCAGCTGTGATATCGAAGTGGTTAGCCTTGTTGAAGTCCTTGGTGTACTGAGCATAAGCTGTTGCTACAACGTTATACTTCTTTTCTGTATTTTCGCTGTCGCCACCATAGTAGAATGCGTAGGTAGACTGTGGATTCTTGTGATCATACTCACCACCGGTGGTATATTCACCAGCTAAGTTGACATGCAGATGCAGGTCTTCGAAACCATGAATCTTATAGTCAGCCTCTACGTTACCCAAAAGAACATGTGCACTCTTGTTGAAACCATAGTTCGCAACCTTTTCTACTGGGTTTGTAGGAGCGTCAGAATTACGGTCGTATGGGAAGGTCTTGTCGTATGAGTCAACAGGATTTACCCACTGCCAATAGCCGCCCCAGTTCTTGAATTTCTCATCACTGCTCTTAACAGGACGAGTAGGGTCCATTGTGATAGCAGCGCCAACGGCATCCTGTCCGCCAGGAACTGTCTTAGAGTAAGAATACTTACCATTTACATTCAGGTTGAGGTGCTTGTTGAGCAAAGAAGGACTGAGGTTGAAACCAGCTGTAACACGCTTGTAGTCAGAACCCTTCAAGATACCTTCCTGACCAGTGTAACCAACGCTGACGCGGTAAGGCATTGACCATGATTTCTTATTGATGCCACCTGATAAGCTGACATTATGCTCATGGCTGACAGCTGCACGGTAAATCTCATCCTGCCAGTCGGTATCGTATGTGCCGGCAGCATAGTTAGGTGTACCATCAGCATTGTATTCCTTCCAACCTAAGCCTTTATAAGCTTTAGAATCTTCGCCATAATAATTCTTGATGAAGTCTGTGTACTCAGAAGCGTTCATCACATCCAGTTTCTTGGCGATAGTACTTACCGAAAGTGTACCATTGTAAGAAACCTGCGGCTTCTGACCATTGCGACCCTTCTTAGTGGTAATGATGATGACACCATTAGAACCACGGGAACCATAGATGGCTGTAGCAGAAGCATCTTTCAATACAGTGAAGCTCTCGATGTCGTTAGGATTGACAAGAGAAAGAGGGTTGTTAACACCCTTTGTATCATTGTTATCCATAGGCATACCATCGATAACAATCAATGGGTTGTTGCTCGCAGTAAGAGAAGCACCACCACGAATACGGATCTGTGCACCTTCACCAGGAGCACCCGTTGCAGAGTTAACGTTTACACCGGCAATCTTACCCTGGATCATATCCTGTGCGGATGTAATGATACCATGGTTCTTCTCATCTGGCTTGAGTGCTGCGACAGAACCAGTCAAGTCGTTCTTCTTAGCTACACCATAACCGATGACAACGATTTCGTTCAAAGACTTAGAGTCATCTTCCAAGGTAATGTTCATGTTACTAGATGCCTTCACCGTTTGTGGTGTCATACCCAGATAGGTGAATGTAATCTTGGCACCTGGCGCTGCTTCAACTGAGAAGTTACCATCCATGTCGGTAATGCCTACTGCCTTACCGTTAACTGTAATGGTAGCACCCATGATAGGCTCACCAGAAGCATCCTTCACATGTCCCTTAATTGCATTACTCTGCGCAAAGGAACTCACCGTCAGAAGCAGACCACTTGCTAGGGTCAACGCTCTGAGAGGCAATTTAATTTTTACCTGCTTCATCATTTGCTTGATTTTTAAGTTTGCAACTTGCCCTCTCCTTCAAGTTTCTGAAAGCATCATGTACCTAAAAGCGTACCTAAAGAGGCTTGATTTGGTCCAAAAGGTTCACCGCCTCAACCTTCTTTCTGTTCACTATCTCGGCATATACTTGCGTGGTTATGATGTTTTGATGTCCCAACAGTTTGCTGGTGGTATAGAGGTCCACTCCCATCGTGAGCAAGGTGGTGGCAAAGGTATGACGAGATACATGAAAAGTAACTGGCTTGTCAATGCCTGCCTCCCTAGCCCATTGCTTCAATCGATAGTTGACCGAGAAGAACGATGGCAGCTCAAATACCTTGTCATCAGCCCTTGCCTGTCCTCTTGCTGGCATCCACGACAAAGCATTCTCCGACAAGGGTACCGTTACCACATGACGGGTCTTCACCATCAACTTGCTAATATAGTATCCCTCCGTACCTTTTCCGATATCTGCCCATCGCAATGTCCTGACATCACTGATGCGCAAACCACAGAAACAAGCGAAGAGGAAAGCTTGCTTCACGGTTTCATCCTTGCAAGGAGTAGCCATCAACAATCTGATTTCCTCGATGCTGAGATAGCAGCGTCGGCTCTCTCCCTGACCAATCAGCTTTTTCTCTTCTTTCTTCAGTAGTTTGGTGGGATTCTCAGATATGATACCTTCTCTCACCGCCTCATTCAATGCAGTAACAAACGTATTGTAATAGAGGCGTGCCGTACCCTTCGCCAAGTCTTTCTCATGATGTTCGCCCCGCTTGGGCACATCCGTACCAATGGTCTTGGCATGAGCCAGATACTGTACCAAGCCTTCGCAATACACCTTGTCCAGTTGTGCCATGCGAATATTCTCACCCTTGTATCTTATCAAATGCAAGAGGGCATGCTGGATGTTGACAGCATGACTGCCGCTCTGTCCCTGCTGTCTTTTTTGATCAGCATATAGCAGCATCCAGTCTTTTAAGAGCATATCCTTGGTCACCATCTCTCGCTGATAGTTACCGTGGCTCATACTCCACTCCCTGATTCGCTCACATCGGATGAGCATAGCGGTGCGCAAAGTAGCTTCATTCTTTGCCTTAGCCTCCTTGTCGCTTCCTCTTTTGTCATCTACCAGCAACAATCCCTTCAACCGCTCGTAGGTATAGCCTCTACCCTTGCTTCCTGCTTGGTAAGTACGCAGATAGATTGCCTTGTTGCCATTCTTCAAAGTTTTCACCCAAATCTTGATGGGTTCCTTTGCTTTTGTTTTAGTTCTCTTTTTCGCCATAATCTTTACTGTTTCATCTGTGCAAAATTATAAGCAAAATATATCTTCATCAAGTCTTTCAAGTTAAAGTACCTAAAGACGTACCTAAAGAAACTACTTTATTAGTAAATGCAAACGTTTGCACAAGAAAATTGCTTGATTTGCATCAATTTTTGAACAAGCTAATGAAATAAATCGTAACTTTGCCAACGAAAAAGAATACAACTTACAATTAAACATAAGATAGTAATCGCAAAATACAATGATAATTATGAAGAAGATATATTTTACACTCCTTGCCGCAATGGCACTCACACTTGGAGCATGCTCTAGCAGCAATGACCCTGATCTTCCAGATCCTGGGCCAACGCCAGCGCCTACCCCAAGTCCTGAGCCTGAACCTGAGCCTGAACCAAATCTCAATTCGCAAGGCTGGGCTAGCGATTATAGCGGCGTTATGCTGCAAGGATTCTCTTGGGATTCTTATAATGAATCACAATGGAAGGTCTTAGAGAAGCAGGCTGATGAGCTGAAAAATTATATCGACCTTGTTTGGCTTCCACAAAGCGGAAAATGTTTGGAGACCACTCAGGTGATGGGTTATATGCCATATTACTATTTTAATCAGAACTCTTCTTTCGGATCTGAGGCTGAGCTCAGAAGTCTGATTACTAAGTTTAAAGCTGCTGGTATAGGTGCTATTGCTGATGTAGTCATCAACCACCGCAATACGGAGGGCTGGTATACATTCCCTGCTGAAACATATAAGGGAGTGACCTACCAGATGCAATCTACAGACATCTGCAAGAATGATGATGGCGGAACTACAGCAACCCAGGCTGCCACAGACGGGGTAAGCCTCAGCCAGAACAATGATGAGGGAACCGACTTTGGAGGTTGCCGTGACATCGACCACAAGAGCGAAAATGTGCAGAAGGTGATCAAAGCGTATCTGAAATATCTGAAGGATGATTTGGGTTACACCGGTTTCCGCTATGATATGGTGAAAGGCTTCGATGGTAGCCATGTTGCCGACTATAATGATGCCACAGGTGTAGAATACTCTGTAGGTGAATACTGGGATGGTAACGACAAAATAGAAAGTTGGATAAATAGAACTAACAAGAAGAGCGCAGCCTTCGACTTCCAGTTCCGTTATAATGTACGCGATGCCGTAAACGGAGCGGCTAACGGAAAGGTGGCAACATCTTCAGACTGGTCAAAGCTCAACAGTAACGACAATCTTATGCACGATGCCAATTATCGTCGTTATGCGGTTACTTTTGTAGAAAATCATGATACACAGAAACGCTCTGAATCAGAACAGAACGACCCTCTGCGCAAAGATACCATAGCAGCCAATGCTTATATGCTCGCCATGCCAGGCACACCATGTATCTTCCAGCCACACTGGAATGCTTATAAATCTGAGATAAAGGAGATGATTGCAGCCCGCAAATATGCAGGCATCACTAATATGAGCAATTATGCCAACAAGCAGAGCAAGAAAACTCTTTATGTGAACGAGGTTACTGGTACTAAGCACAAACTTCTTGTGGCTGTAGGTAATGATGCTGATAAATATGCAGGAGAAACAGGCTATACAAAGATTCTTTCCGGTTATCACTATGCCTATTTTCTCTCTAATGATGCAGAAACCTCTTGGACAAGCATGCCTTCCGGCTCATACGAGGAAGGGTTCAAGACCACACTTACTGCAGTCAGCCAGACAGAGGGAGCCAAATTGGTTTATACCTTGGACGGCTCTACCCCTACTGCAAAGAGCACAACTGTAGAAAGTGGTAAGGAAATCAGCATCAATGGTACTTGTACCTTGAAGGTTGGATTGCTTGTGAATGGTGAAGTTAGAAATATCGCCACTCATCAATATACGATTGAGAAGTTCAAGGCATATAAATTTATGGTTTATGTGAATGCCGATGCTGTGAACTGGAATTCATTATACTGCTATACATGGAAGAAAGCAGCATCTGTTGAGTGGCCTGGTGAAAAGATGACAGAAACAAAGACCATTGGTGGTAAGACATGGTACTACAAGGAAGTCAGTATTGATAATGCAACCGAGGTGGTAAATGTCATATTCAATAGTACAGGTACAGATAAGCCGCAGACTGTAGATATAACAGGTCTCACCAGTACGGCTTACTTCGAAATCGAAACATCCAAAGAAGGTAAGAAATATAAAGTGAAGGATGTTACTGCAGAATACAACAAATAAGTTCAAAGAATAGTTTCAGTTTTTAGTTTAAGTTTTTCA
>ERZ1023853.323-NODE-323-length-11653-cov-10.799966_pt1 | contig 11653 bp, 10 predicted proteins | sample MGYA00380386_ERZ1023853 | MGnify/ENA primary metagenome ERZ1023853 (study PRJEB33179, sample SAMN07449009) | human gut metagenome | biome: Human-gut; feature: Human associated habitat; material: Faeces | host: Homo sapiens | place: India: Bhopal | collected...
ACACTTTTCTTTCACCCATCAAAGTTTTTTATGTATTTTTGCACAAAAATTGCAAAAGATAAAAAGAGAAAATCATCAAGAATAAAAATATGGAAGATAATCAGAAGAAAGACGAAGATTTCATGCGCCGTGCCCTGATGGAAGCACAGGCTGCATTCGATGAAGACGAGATTCCCGTAGGAGCCGTCATAGTATGCAAGGACAGAATCATTTCTCGTGCCCACAACCTTACGGAGATGCTTACCGACGTAACTGCCCATGCCGAAATGCAGGCCATCACCTCGGGAGCCAACATGCTGGGCGGAAAGTACCTGAAGGATTGCACGCTCTATGTAACCGTGGAACCCTGCGTGATGTGTGCCGGAGCCTTGGGATGGGCACAGATAAGCCGGGTGGTATATGGTGCCAGCGACGAGAAGCGTGGCTATACAAAATATGCGCCCGATGCACTGCATCCTAAGACAACAGTTACATCGGGCGTATTGGAAGATGAGTGCCGGGCACTCATGCAGGATTTCTTTCAGAGAAAGAGATAATCATTTCTGATAGAAAAATCTCTCTCGAAGAATAGAGATGATTACTTCACGAGCACTACAAGATACTTGCTGGTGCTCCAGAAAATCTGAGGGTTAGTGATGCGGAGAATATATTGCTTGTTAGCATCTCTAACCAGATTATAAGAACTTGATGGGTGGGTGGTGAGCAGCTTAGCACTCTTAGAGTAGAGCTTAATCTCTGAGAGGTCGCGGATATCTACCTTGGTGAAGTAATTCTTGTTGAAATTACCTGTCATCACCTTACCATCCTCCATGATATGCTGGTTTCTCAACTCCTTCTTGGTACCGAATACATACCATGCGGTGTTGATCTGCTTATCCTGAGCATTGATCACCTCAGTCTTTCTGTTACTCTCGCTAGTCAGGCGGTTGGACTTGGTATTGAGGTTGTTGATAGTCTCATCAAGCTCAGCAATGTGGATATCCTTCTTGTCCAACTCCTCACGAAGAGCCTGGAGCTGCTTCTCCTTCTCTTCCAACTGCTTGGTCAAGTTCGCAATAGTCTTCTTGAGCTGTTCAGACTGAATAGAGCTATTAGACACTTGCTTCTGCAACTTAGCAATCAGCTCGCGGTTCTGCTTCATGCGTGTAGCGATGAACTGCACATCCTCCTTGAGCTTCTGCTTCTTGGTAGCGCCCTCGCCATTCTTCAAGAGGGTTACACGGTTCTCAGCCTCGTTAATCTGGTTGAGTCCGTCCTCGATCTCGTTGATGGTACCCATCATGTCGTTCAACTCACTATCCTTCTGAGCAATGATACTGTTGAGTGAATCTCTCTGAATTGCACCATTGTCAGCGGTAGTTTTACCGTCCTTACAACCAGTCAATACAAAGGCTGCGAGGCATGCCATCATTAATAGCTTTTTCATAATTTTATACCTTTTATTAATTTATGATTAATAATTTACGAAGAACAGAGTTGAAAGAGTTATTCTTCTTCTCTATTTTTTCTGTTTTTTCGTTCTTCGCGTCGCTTTTCTTTCAATTCTTCTTTTAGCTGCTTCGGATCCTTGCCCGCCAATACGATGACGAACTCGCCCCTAGGCTCTGTCTCCTCAAAGTGTGCTATCACCTCGGCCAGCGTTCCACGAACACTCTCCTCGTGCAACTTCGATATTTCTCGGCAACCGCTCACCTGTCGGTCTTCTCCGAACCCCTCGGCAAACTGCTGCAGGGTTTTCACCACCCGATAAGGCGACTCATAAAAAATCATGGTGCGCACCTCATCTTTCAAAGACTCCAAATAGGTCTGTCGTCCCTTCTTCTGCGGTATGAATCCCTCGAAGCAGAATCTGTCACAAGGCAATCCCGACGACACGATGGCTGGGATGCATGCCGTAGGCCCCGGAAGAGTCTGCACGGTGATGCCAGCCTTAGCCGCCTCGCGAGCCAGGTAGAAACCGGGGTCGCTGATGCCTGGGGTTCCCGCATCACTGATCAATGCGATGGTCTCGCCTGCCTTGAGTCGCTCAACGATGCTTGCCGACGTGCCATGCTCATTAAACTTATGATGCGCCACTAAGCGATTTCGGATATCGAAATGCTTGAGCAGGACGCTCGATGTTCGAGTGTCCTCCGCGAGCACCAAATCAGCTTCTTTCAGAACTCTGATGGCTCGCATTGTCATGTCCTCCATGTTGCCCACTGGAGTCGGTACGATATATAATATGCCCATAAGTGGGTACAAATGTAGTTAATTAATCTTTCATAGCAAAAAAAAACTGCGTATCTTTGCATTTTTTAAAACCTTATTAGTAATTTTGCCCCCGAAATGACAGAAATACTCTATGGGGAGGCACACCGTCCCGGCAGAATTGAAGTGGTGTGCGGATCGATGTTCTCCGGAAAAACCGAAGAATTAATCCGAAGAATGAAGCGAGCTAGCTTCGCCAAACAGAAGGTGGAAATCTTCAAGCCGGCGATAGACACTCGTTACTCCGAAGACAATGTAGTGAGCCACGATCAGAATTCTATCCGATCTACTCCTATTGAATCTTCTGGATCGATACTCTTGTTGGCTTCCGACATCGACGTGGTCGGTATCGACGAGGCCCAGTTCTTGGACAATGGCTTGGTGGAGGTCTGCAATGAACTCGCCAACCGCGGTGTACGCGTCATCGTGGCGGGCCTCGACATGGACTTCAAGGGAGTTCCCTTCGGTCCGATTCCGGCTCTCTGTGCCATCGCCGACGAAGTTACCAAGGTGCATGCCATCTGCGTGAAGTGCGGTGCCCTGGCATACGTAAGCCACCGACTGGTGAAGAACGACAAGCGCGTGCTTCTGGGCGAGAAGGACGAATATGAGCCACTCTGCCGCGACTGCTACCAGAAGGCTATCCATAATGAATTATAAGAAGTGAGAAAATATGAGCAAGGAGATTACATTCGATAAGTTCATACGATGGGCGGGTATCGTCGTCCTCGTATTAGCGGTACTATACATCATCAATTATCTGAGTGAGGTATTGCTACCTTTCTTTATAGCATGGTTTTTCGCTTACCTGCTCTACCCCGTCGTGAAGTTTATCGAAAACAAACTCCATGTCAAGATACGTGCCATTTCCATCCTACTGGCGATGGGAGCGGCCATCGCAGTGGTGGGCTGTGTTATCTGGCTCATCATCCCGCCGATGATTGACCAGTTCGACAAATTAGGAATTGTTCTTACAAAATGGGTGCATCAAACCACCCATACCAACAACCTGACGGCTCTTATCAAGGAGTGGCTGCAGGCCAACCAATCCACCATCGAGCATTTCCTGAAGAGCAAGGACTTCAGCGATGCCCTCAAGACCACAATGCCGAAGGTATTCTCGGTGGTGAGCCAGACGGCTACCATCATCATGAGTATCGTTGCCTCGATGATTACCTTATTATATATGTTCTTCATCCTGCTCGATTACGAGACACTTACCGCCAACTGGGTCCGCATCTTTCCAAAGAAGAACCGCCCGTTCTGGCATGCACTGATGAAAGATGTGGAAAGGGAGCTGAACAACTATATCCGAGGTCAGGGCATGGTGTCGCTCTGCATGGGCATCATGTTCTGCATAGGTTTCACCATCATCGGTTTCCCGATGGCGATAGGTTTGGGTATTCTTATCGGTATCATGAATTTGGTACCTTATCTTCATACCTTTGCCCTCATCCCTACGGCTTTCCTGGCGATGCTGAAGGCGGCGGATACGGGTCAGAATTTCTGGGTAGTCTTCGGATTGGCATTCCTGGTGTTCTGCGTGGTCCAGGTAATTACGGATATGGTGGTAACGCCTAAGATTATGGGCAAGGCGATGGGTTTGAACCCAGCCATCCTGCTCCTGAGTCTTTCCGTCTGGGGTGCATTATTGGGTTTCATCGGTCTGATTGTAGCGCTTCCTCTCACCACGCTCCTCATTGCCTACTGGCAGCGATACGTGACGCGAGAAAAGCCACAATATGAGGAAGAAATGGCTGAAAAACCGCTGATTCCAGATAAAATTGAAGAAAAAGAGCAAAAAAACGGCTAAATATTTGGTTATTCCAAAAAATATTCGTACCTTTGCACTCGCTTTTGAAATCAAAGGTTGGAGATCGACTCGCTAGCTCAGCTGGTAGAGCACAACACTTTTAATGTTGGGGTCATGGGTTCGAGCCCCATGCGAGTCACAGTCTCAGAAAAAGGACTTTCCATTAAGGAGAGTCCTTTTTTCGTTTCTATCTATTTCTTATTGCGCATTTACAAAATCCTACTTCCGGTTCTACAGATTTCCCTTTATATACCCCCAAAAGTTCTATCCGCCACTGGCGGATACAAATACGGCACTGGCAGATAGCCATCCGCCAATGGCGAACGCATATCCGGCAGTGCCGTATAGAACCTTTATCTACCCGTAGGCTGATTGATATTTACCAATTGGATAAATCGGCTTTCGCCTCTATCTTCCTTTCTACGTTATCCGGAAGTTTCGAGAAGAAATCGTAACCTGTGATGCGCTCTACCTCATCTATTGAGTTCACGAAGTCCTTCTTCTGGAGTCCCTTGGCTGATTGATTTCTGCAGATAAAGCCGATGGCCTGAGGATTCTTGCCTGTGCGGAGAATCACCTTAAAGAAGGCATCGGGAACCACCACCTTGTTCTTGCCCAACTTGCGATGCTGCTTGTTCAGAAAGATCGGTCCGCAAACGATATATACCTTTCCATACTTCTTAGCCCAAGTGCGGCACTGCTGCTCGATGCTGTTCCATACGCCCGCATTCAGGGCATGTGTCTGCGGACACATGTTGGTCATCAAGAAACATTCATCCATCGCCTTCTGGCTCCACTTGTTATCGCCTGCCGGACATAGGTGTCCCCTGTCGAACCCCGTGTTGAAATAATCTGCCTTCGTACCCTTAGGTGATGGCATATCCATATCATCCTCGAAATCGCCACGCTTCAGTTTTCCCGATGCATGGGCACGGGTCAAAGTCCATGCCACCCAGTTAGGCTGTCGGGTACCATGGTTATAAGATACGGTATAGGCGAATCGGCGCTTGATGGTTTCAGAAGCCTTGCCATTCGCAGCCTTGCCATTCGCAGCTTTCCCATTCACTGCCTTCTTCTGAACCACAGGAATCTCCAGGCCCGGAGCATCCGCCTGAGAAGCCGGCAATTCGAACGAAGACAGCATAAAGGATGAGAGTAAGGCGATGAGGCCCGCCATCATCCACATCTTGATTTTTCCACTTTTTCTTTCCATAATTCCTAATTCTATATTTTTATTCATTCTTCTATTCATTCATCCTTTCATTCTTGAGTCTTTGATGTTTCAAAAGAGCATTACAAAAGTAGTGCTTTCTGCCATTTCTGCCAAGATTATCCGACAAAAAAGAAGTATCTTGCAGATATTCTTCGGTATTTTAACTGCTTTTAACTATACCAGATGCAAGTTTTCGGCAATTCGGGAGTTTATTAATTAAGATTGCATGGGAAACCGTGCTTAACACTGTTTGAAGAAAAAAAACAAGAAATAAATATCATCAAGAAAAAATGAAGAAGATTACATTATTCTCTATTCTGGCCGCTTTCGTGGCAGCCCTGTCTTTCACATCATGTAACACTGATAGCGACAACGGCTACACTCCATTGACTCCAGAATCACAGAGAGCCTTCCAGTCACTTATGTCTATTGGTTCATACAACGACATGGTTATTCTTTATACAAAGAAGAACGATGCCAATGTGAAAAACCAGATTGACTCAGTAAGCTCATCGGTACACGTAAGTATGAACAACGATAGCACCATGCGCATCACAAACTTCCCAGTAGCTGCGCTTGCTGAGCACATCTCTAATAAGGAATTGTCTGAAGCCATCGCTAAGGAGGCTCCAAGAACCATCACTTGCAAGTATAACGTGATGCCAAACAGCACTTCAGACGTAGCATACTACATCGCATGCCCTACCGCTATTGAGTTGAACCTGGCTTATGGTGCAGACAACAAGAGCCACAAGGTGAAGTTGTATTTCATGCCAGACCAGATGTATTATGGTTATTGCACACTCAAGGAGCCAAGACAGATGGGCTTCCAGTTCTATTTGGTACAGCTTTGGGTAGATGACGCACAGACTGCTTTCATCAAGAACTCAACCAATAGTTCTAACAGCACTGTAGCTTTCGCTATTCGCAACAAGAAGACTGGCAAGTAATAAGAAAACGAAAACTCTCAATTTAGAGAGATATCTCTCTAAAGATACAAAATACTCTAATAGAATATATAGTTAATACTCTCTTAAATAAAACAACTTACAAATATATGCTCTGAATTTTCAGTGTGAAAACTAAAATAAAGGCGCGATAGTCATTCCTGACCATCGCGCCACATTTTTATAACATATTCTGAAGATAAATTAATCCTTTTTCTGAAGATAATTCAATCCTTCTTCCACTAATCAATTAATCCTTCTTCCAAAGCTTGCTCATATCCTCCAAGCTCTTGCCCTTGGTCTCTGGAACCAGCTTCCATACGAAGAGGGCGGCTACGATACAGATGGCTCCATACAAGCCATAGGTAAACCAATGGCCGAAGTCATCGCCCGGCGTTAAGTGCATATTGAACATCGGCACGAAGGTAGAGCTGACGATGAAGTTGAAGATCCACTGGAAGGCTACGGCTATCGCTACTGCTGCACCACGGATGGTGTTCGGGAAAAGTTCGGCAATAAGCACCCACGCAATCGGACCCCATGAGAACATGAAGCTGGCACTATATACCATGATGCTCAACATCGTAACCGTACTCAAAGATTCATTACCGAAGGTGAGGGCTACACCCAATGCTCCCACTGCCATACCGATGGAACCGAAGATAAGCAATGGCTTGCGGCCCAACTTCTCTACGGTAAACACGGCTACCAGCGTGAACGAGATATTCACAATACCCATAATCACAGTCTGAACCATCGGGTTACCCATGCCCATATCCTGGAAAATACGAGGCGCATAATAGAGCACGGCATTGATTCCCACAGCCTGCTGGAATACAGAAAGCATCACACCCACAAAGATACACATGAATCCGTAAGAGAACAGTTTCTCGGTCTTCACGGTCACCGTGTTCTTGATGTCGTGGATAATCTCGCGCGCCTTCTCTGCACCATTAATCTTAGCAAGGATGCCGTATGCCTTCTCATCCTGTCCCACCATCACGAGATAACGTGGAGTCTCTGGTACAAAGCAGATGAGGAAGGTGAACAAACCGGCTGGCACACACTCACTTCCAAACATGTATCTCCAGCCCGTCTCGATGGTCCACTGCGCATCCACCATGTTGGCGATGGCACCCGCAGCATCATAGATAGGATTGGCATGAGAGCCCATGATGATGAAGTTGACGAAGTAAACCACCAGCTGACCGAAGATGATGGCAAACTGGTTCCAGCTTACCAGCATACCGCGGATGTTGCTAGGAGCCACCTCGCCGATATACATCGGACAGATGGCAGAAGCCATACCCACACCGATACCGCCGAGCACGCGATAGAAGTTGAACACCACCAGGAGCGTCCAGTCAGGCTGTCCCTGCGGCAGGATGTACGTTTCCGGTTCCATAGATCCCCACGCCGAGAGGAAGAAGCAGATACCCGCAAAGATGAGCGATCGCTTTCTACCAAACCGGCTGGCGAAGAGACCAGAAAGTGAACTACCGATGATACATCCAATCAATGCACTGGAAGAAGTGAATCCGTGCATCACATCGGTGTATTCAAAATCCCCGGCACCCTTGAAGAATGCCTGCAAACCCTTCTCGGCACCCGATATCACTGCGGTATCGTAACCGAAAAGCAAGCCGCCCAATACGGCGACCATCACAATTGAAATTAAATAGGCCTTTGAGCCCTTTTCTTGCTGTTCCATTTTACTTTAGGTTGTAATTTATCTTTTAATTTCTGATTTTTATCTTTTTCTCTATAAATATTACGTATAACTTGCGGTTTTCCCCCATTTTTTTTGTAAATTTGCAACCAAATAAGGGAAAATAGATATTACGTAATATGAATATTGCAGATTTTTTACATCAACAGGGCGACAAGCGAGGCTTCTCGTTCGAGGTTCTGCCACCACTCAAGGGTAATGGCACAGCGGCGTTGTTCCGCACCATCGACAGCCTCAAGGAATTCGACCCAAGGTTTATCAACATAACCACACACCACAGCGAGTATGTATATAAGGAACTGGAAAACGGTCTCCTCACTCGTCAGCGTGTGCGTCGCCGCCCTGGCACTGTTGCCATCGCCGGTGCCATCCAGAACAAATACGACATACCAGTCATTCCTCACGTCATCTGTAGCGGTGCGTCGAAGGAAGACATCGAATATGAGTTGCTCGATCTCCAGTTCCTGGGCATCAGCAACATTCTTGTGCTCCGTGGCGACAAGGCGAAGGAAGACCGCCAGTTCACCCCTACTCCTAACGGGCATTCGCATGCCACCGACCTTCTGGAACAGGTGAACCAGTTTAACGACGGTTTCTTCTTCGACGGAACGCCTATCAAGCACCCGGGAGAAAGATTCTGCTGCGGAGTGGCTTGCTACCCAGAGAAGCACGAGGAGGCTCCTAACCTGGAGATGGATATGCAGCAGCTACTCCTCAAGCAGCAGCTAGGCGCCTCTTATGCCGTTACCCAGCTCTTCTACGACAACGAGAAGTTCTATGCGTTCGTAGAGAAGGCACGCCAGATGGGCATCACCATCCCTATCGTACCGGCATTGAAGCCTTTCGCCAAGCTGAGCCAGCTCACCGTGGTGCCAAAGACCTTCCATTGCGATATTCCTGAGGCTCTGGCACAGGAGGTATTGAAGTGCAAGACGGATGAAGATGCCAAGGCTCTTGGCATAGAGTGGACCACCAACCAGGTGAAAGACCTGTTTGAGCATGGTTACAGCCACATCCACTTCTTCACTGTTTCGGCAGTGGATAGCGTGAAGCAGATTGCAAAAATCCTATTTTAAAATACAAGAAATAAAATGTTAAAGAAGGAAGTCATAGGTCAGCAAGATATATGGAACCGCCTGATGGAGATGGTTCAGGAGAATCGTGTGCCTCATGCACTGATGTTTTGCGGCCCCCAAGGTTGTGGAAAACTAGCGATGGCATTGGCTTTTGCCAGCTACCTGCTGGGCGAAAGAGACGAAACCGATGCTGCAGCCCAGGCATTGCCGCCCATGAGCGATGACCAGAAGCGACGTGCCTGCTCCATGCTCGGCAAATGGGAGCATCCCGACCTGCACTTCACCTTCCCTACCATCAAGACCTCGGATATGAGCAGCGACCAGACGCCTGTGAGCCTCGACTACATCAGGCAGTGGCGAGAGATGCTCCTGACGCAAGGACCTTACATCATGATAAGCGACTGGATGAAGCACATGGGAAAGGTGGATGCCGACTTCAACAAGCAGGCCATCATCACTGCCGAAGAAACCGACAATCTCTCGAAGGAATTGAGCATGATGTCGAGCCAGGGCGGATACAAAATTAGCCTGATATGGCTTCCGGAACGAATGAACCTGACCAGTGCCAACAAGATTCTGAAGCTCCTGGAAGAGCCGCCACGCCAGACGCTCTTCCTCCTGGTAAGCGAGAATCCGGAGCTGCTGCTCGAAACCATCAGAAGCCGTGCCCAGCGCATCGACTTCAAGAAGATAGACAACGAGGAGGTGAAGAAGGCGCTTATAGAGCGAAGACTGCTGGATGAGAACACCGCCCACCGCATAGCCCGCATTGCCAACGGCAACTGGAACCTGGCGCTGGAAGAGTTGGACTCCGGCAATGAGAACCGCCAGCATCTGGATATGTTCATCATGCTGATGCGTCTGGCATACCTGCGCAACATACACGACCTGAAAAAATGGAGCGAGGTGGTTGCCACCTTCGGAAGAGAAAAGCAGAAGCGAATGCTGGATTACTTCATGCACATGCTTCGCGAGAGTTTCATGTACAACTTCCGCCAGCCGGAGTTGGTCTATATGACGCAGGAAGAGGAAAACTTTGCCCAGAATTTCGCCCGCTTCATCAATGAGGCGAACATCATCGACATCTCCGACCTCTTTGAAGAGAGCAAGCGATTCATCGCCCAGAATGCCAATCCAAAGATTGTCTTCTTCGATATGGCGCTGAAAATCATCGTCCTGCTGATTAGAAAGTAAAAGCAGTACAACCCAGCATCCAGCCCAGGGCAACGCCCCGGGTTTACATAGTAGCAAAAATGATGCCCTGTAAAGGCAAAAGCATAAGATACATTATTTAATAACAATAAACAGAACACATCGTGGACTACAAAAATATGAAATTCCGATTGTGGAATGGCTGCGACAGAGGTCTATGTTATAAAGCTGTGGGACGACAGGACAAACAGCTCAACACATACGACTGGCTTGCCGACGTGCCAGGAAACGCTGAAAGCACCGACCTCGTAGAGGTGCAATTCAAGAATACCCGAAAAGGATATTATCACAATGTGAATAACCTCGACCTGAGAAAGGGCGACATCGTGGCCGTGGAAGCAAATCCAGGTCATGACGTTGGCGTGGTTACACTCACCGGCCGACTCGTGAAGTTGCAGATCAAGAAGGCAAACCTCAAGTCGCAGGATGATATCAAGCGCATCTACCGCATTGCCAAGCAGGTGGATCTCGACAAGTGGCAGGAGGCGAAAAGCCGTGAGCACGCCACCATGATCCAGAGCCGCCAGATAGCCAAGGACCTTGGCTTGAAGATGAAGATTGGCGACGTGGAGTACCAGGGCGATGGCAACAAGGCGATATTCTACTATATCGCCGATGAGCGTGTGGATTTCCGCCAGCTCATCAAGGTGCTTGCCGAGGCTTTCCACGTGCGCATCGAGATGAAACAGATTGGTGCGCGCCAGGAGGCGGGCAGAATCGGTGGAACCGGTCCTTGCGGCAGAGAGCTCTGCTGTGCCACCTGGATGAAGAACTTCGTGAGTGTGGGTACCAATGCTGCACGCTATCAGGACATCTCGCTCAATCCTCAGAAACTGGCTGGTATGTGTGCCAAGCTGAAGTGCTGCCTCAATTACGAGGTGGATAACTATGTGGAGGCAAGCCGCAAGATGCCGCCTAAGGATGCCGTGCTCGAAACCGCAGATGGAGAGTTCTATCAGTTTAAGGTAGATATCCTGGCTGGTCTCATCACCTACTCTTCTGACAAGAATCTGGCTTCCAACCTCGAAACCATCACTGCCGACCGTGCCAAGGAGATTATCGAGTTGAACAAGAAGGGCGAAAAGCCGCTCAGTTTGATGGAGAACGGTAAGGTGAAGGAAAATTCCAAGCATATCGACCTGCTCAACGAGTCAGACCTCAGCCGCTTCGACAAGGCGAAGAAAAAGAAGAAAAAGAACAAGAATAACAATCGCCAGGACAAAGAGGGTGGCAACAAGCAGGATAGAAACGACCGCCGACCAAAGGGTGAAAACCGCCAGCAGCCAAATGGTGGAAACGCTCAGAAGAATGGAAACCCAAAAAATGGTGGAAATCCTCAGAAGAACGGAAACCAGCAGAATGGTGGAAATCCTCAGAAAAACGGAAACCAGCAGAATGGTGGAAATCCTCAGA
>ERZ1023853.325-NODE-325-length-11605-cov-8.800173_pt1 | contig 11605 bp, 8 predicted proteins | sample MGYA00380386_ERZ1023853 | MGnify/ENA primary metagenome ERZ1023853 (study PRJEB33179, sample SAMN07449009) | human gut metagenome | biome: Human-gut; feature: Human associated habitat; material: Faeces | host: Homo sapiens | place: India: Bhopal | collected...
AAAGTATTTTCTTGGTTCTCCCTCACTCAGAATTACTCAGAACGTCCGTAACCTCTTACCTATATAAAATGACAATAATCCACTTATGTTTATTAAGACCAATGAAAAAACTATCAGTTCCCAAAGAGGAAGCTCTATCGTTTTATAGAATCCTTCCTGTACGAAGTATACGATTGAACAATAAGTAGCAAAACCAGAAATAAAGTAAGAGAAATCAAAGAAGTTCAATCCTTCAGATATTTTATCTATTATTGATTTAAATGTTTCCATATTATATTTTTATTTCAATAAGTTCTGTAACTCATCCATACTCAACTTGCCACTAGCAGAATTAAAAACATCTATCGTCTGACGCTTCTTTTCTTGAAGTTGCAAGACCTTCTCTTCTACCGTATCCTTACAAATGAGGCGAAACACCATCACATTCCGCTTCTGACCGATGCGATGAGCACGGGCAAACGCCTGATCTTCCACAGCAGGATTCCACCAGTCATCCAAGAGAATGACATTGCTGGCTGCCGTAAGGTTCAAGCCGACACCACCTGCCTTTAAGCTGATTAAAAATACGGTGATGTCTTTATCTTTTTGAAATCGCCCTATGGGTGATACTCTGTCTCGGGTATCTCCATAGATTTTCTCATAACGTATCTTTCTTTCGTCAAGAATGTGCTCCATCTCCTCCAAAGCTCCCACAAACTGAGAAAAGACCAAGACCTTCTCTTCCTTGAGACAAAACATCTCAATATAGTCGAGAGCCGTCTGGAGTTTTGATGAAATCAACGTATTTATACCTTTATATATTGAATTAGGAAGCAACTTGGGAGACACGCATGCTTGGCGTAATCTCAGCAAGCCTTCCAAAGCTATGCTCTCTATTCTACCACTTACACCACTGGTCAAAGCTTGAAGCACCATCTTATGAAGATTACCATAAAGATGACGTTCTGTATTTGACATTTCTATATAAATTGTTTTTTCTATCAATTCTGGTAAGTCTTTCAGTACCTCTTGCTTCGTTCGTCTTAGAATGAAAGGTTTTAAGAACTTACGAGACATCTCTAAGAATGCTTCATCTCTTTTTGACTGGCATTGCTTACTCAGCAGAGCATAAAGCGTCTTCATCTCTGGCATCAAGAGCATAAAATGCGACCAGATGTCGTCGATACTATTTTCTATAGGTGTACCCGTGAGAATAACAAGATGCTGGGCCTTTAATGTTTTAATTGCCTTATATTTCTTAGTATAACGATTTTTGATGATTTGAGCCTCATCTATGACGATGGTGGAATATTCTATCCGTTGAAAAGCTTCGATGTTCAACCGAAGGATATCATAAGACACGATGAGCAGCCTCTTATCGGCATCAGGTTGATGAAGTTGGATGGCTACCTCTTCCTGCCATGAAGGTATGAACTTAGCTATCTCATTTTGCCAATTGTAGACCAACGATGTTGGAGCAATAACCAAATGAGGCTTGCCTGCTTGATAACCAAGACTATATAGGTACGCTAATACTTGAAGTGTCTTTCCCAAACCCATCTCATCCGCCAAGAGACAACCATGGTGTTTTTTGCGCATCTCTGACAGCCAAAGCACTCCAGCCTGCTGATAGGAACGCAATTGAGCTTTTACCCCAGAGGAGACAGAGGCTAGTATGTCAGCTGTCTCTGTTTCTGTCAATGAATGTTGAACAACATATAGTTGTTTTATATTGAAGGAAGGTAAACTTTCTGACAACAACTCGGTTTCTATTTGAGTAATGTCCTTTGCTCGAAACAAACTTAGCTTACCCTTACTATCAATATAGTTTCTACCTTGTAGATAGTTATTGAGCATCTGCTCTATAATGGTGTTGTCAGCAGAAGAATTAGAATCGCTCGTAAACCAATTAATGCCTGATGGATGATGCTTCAGGTATACTTGCGAAGCTGGACCCTTGCTTTGTGACACCAACACCTTCCAACCTTTCTCTGCCAACAAGGCTAATCTATCTATGTCATATTCGGGAAATGTTACTTCGCCCAAATCAAGATTCAAATTCGCTCCCAAATCTGACAAGAGTTTCTTCTCTGCATCAGAATCTCGTAGCATGAGTGTACCTGTTGACGTAAGATAGGGACATTTACTGTATCTTGGATAGAATGAAACCAAGGCATCTTGATATACCAGACGCACCTTGATGTTTTTGTTCCAATTTGCAATGTTCGTAATGTACAGTTCCCCATTCAGAATCAGCCCTTTTGAAAGATTTTGCAAACGCGATGCTAGCAGAATTGGGGCTGTTTTCTTCACGCTGCCCTTGCCATTCACCTGAGTGCCACTCCAAGGATTCTTGCGCAAAAAGGATTGCACTATCGTATCTGACAATGCTAATCCTGATATGCGAAAAGGTTGCTTGATCAGTCCCATCTGATTGAGCAAGGGAAGCAGGCATCGAGACTCTGGCACACAAGCATACCACAACTCTTCCATATCCACCTTTCTTATAAATGGGGACAAGGATTTGGTATTGGCACCTTGGCATACCTCTATTCTCAGCTCTATGTGAGCCGGAGACTTATAAGTCTCGTAAATACAAACACAGCGATATTGGGGTATCATACATTATAATAAAAGGTAAAACTATCTACCATTTTCTTGATCAAACGTTCCTTGAACTCATCCGTACAACGAGTCTGTACATACTCTTTATTCCAACTTTTAAGATGCCCCTTAAAGTTGAAATTGTCTATACGACAATCTCCACCGCAAATATAGCGCAAGCTGCAATCCTGACAAGGCGTTATATTCTCAACTGCCGTATCATTCAGTACTTGTTTACCTTTTGCAAGGACATCCAGGAAACCGTCTCTACTCACATTGCCAAAACAATCTACCTCATGGATGCGATTGCAGAAATAGACATTGCCATTGGATGAGATGGAAAGACCTCCGAAACCACAATTGCGTATCATCACATTGGGTTCATGTCCTTCTATGAAGTTGGCATAGCCGGCAGTAGAATCCACATATCGCTCGATGGCATCAATTTGCTCATAATAACGTCTGTTCTCTTCTTCGGAAAAAGCCTTACCTCTTCCTGGAAGGATTTTCTTGGTTAGTTTGAAGAATACCCTATCTCCAACTCGCTTCTTGATGCTATCTACAAATTGCCTATAAGCATCGGCAGTGCTGAGATTTTCCCATGTGAATGTGGTTGCCACTGAGGTTCGCACTTCAGTCATGGCAAAACGACACACCGTGTCCACTACCTTCTGGAAATGATTCTTGCCACGAACCTTGGCATTATCCTGTTCAGTTACGCCATCTATGCTGAACTGAATCTCGTCTATATAGGGTTTTATTCGAAGAATTTGCTCTTCTGTCCAAAGCAATCCATTGGAGAGAACCGTAACTTTCAACCCTAGCTGATGAGCAAAGGTAACTACCTCCTCAAATCCATCATACATGGTAGGTTCACCACCCGTAAACGTAACGAACTGACCGCTTGCCTGAGCAAAATCTTGTAAAACAGCCTTCCACTTTTCTGCATTCAGTTCATATTCCAACTTGGTTCCTGCATTCATAAAGCAATGAACACAATGCAAATTACAAGCATTAGTGAGGTACACATTCAAATACTTGGAGGCATTGACTACTGTTGCCACTGGCAAATGCCCTACTTGTCCAAAAATTCTAGCATAAATGGAGGAGAGTACCCTCATGAGGTCGGGCAAAGCATCTTCCCGCTGCGCCTCCTCATACACCTCTCCTATCGTAGCTCCAGAAAGCAATCGCCTAAAATATCTTAGTTGGCTATCATTATACAAGACTATCCAATTGCCTGTATCAACTGATAACGCTAAAGTCTTATCCTCATAAGGAATCAACTCTATGCTATCAGAAAAGCAAAGAACATCATCAGCTTGATAGCTTCCACTTTTTCTACTCATAAAGTATCGAAAAATGAAGAGGGAGACTCTGGCGCATGCCACCAGAGCTTCCCTTTGGGAGTTTTAGTTCTGATTTACATCACAACGCTTGAAGCAATACATTGCTCCTACACGCTCTGTGTCGAAAGAACTTTTCTCTTCCCATGAAAAAGAAATTTTCTTTGTCTTCATTTCTTAAATCTTTAAAATGTTAAACAATATTGTTACTATTTATCTAATTCAACGTCACAGAAATGGGTAAGTAACCTTACCCCCTCATTGACGTCTACCAAAGATACGATTTCATTTGGCGAATGCATATATCGACATGGGATACTCAGTAATGCCGTCTTTACACCGGTACCTGAAACTTGCATAAAATTGGCATCAGTTCCTGTAGGACGAGCAATGGGCTCTATCTGGTACTTGATGTTCTGCTGTTTTGCCAAATCTATGAGCTTTCGCCCTATAGTTTTGTTTATATTGGGTCCCTTTGCTATAACTATACCATTCCCCACTTTGATTTCCCCACTTTTTTGAGGAGAGCAGGTAGGATAATCAGTAGCATGAGTAACATCTATAGCTATACCATAATCAGGATTGATACCTAGCGCTGCAGTTCTTATGCCACGAGCTCCCAACTCTTCCTGCACAGAAGCTACGAAATAAACATCCATAGCAGGCTGCTTACCATCAAGTGCTTTAGCGACCTCTATCAAAGTGAGCAATCCCACTTTGTCGTCAAGAGCCTTGGAAGTCAAAACATCATGCTGCAAAACGACAGGTTGCGTCTGATAGGTAATGTAATCACCTACTTCAACCTTACTCTCGGCTTCCTCTTTATCTTTAGCAGCTATATCTATCCACAAGTCTTCGGCATCATAGTCTTTCGCCTTGGCATCCCTATCCTGAAGATGAATAGGTTTCTTGCCGATAATGCCCGTAACAACTCCTTGATGATTATGAATCTCCACTCTTTGTCCTGGGAGGAGATTGGTATCAATGCCCCCTATCTCTTGAAAAGACAGGAATCCATTGTTATCTATATGGGTAACCATCATGCCCACCTCATCTGCATGAGCTGCCAGCATCAACTTTTTGTTGCTATTGGCACCATACTTTAAAGCGATTAAGTTACCATAGTTGTCTATCGTCAGTTCATCTATGTAATCTTTGAGAAACATAGCCATCTTCTTGATGATTGGTTGCTCACTACCAGAAGGACTGGGAGTCATTAACAAATCCTTTAAAATATTCTCCTTTGTTATTTCCATAATTCTAATACTCATCTATACTTTCAAAGAAGCCCATAGGTTCATTTATAGTATTGTCATTCATACCACAGATTTCTTTTTTCTGTGATTTATGAAACTTTTGTTCAATCGTCATTTGACGAATATTTTCCAACCAGTCCATTATAGCTCTTGGCGAATTATAATTATTCTCGTCCTCATGCTTTTCCAAAGCCAATGCCATCAATGAGTATTCTCTTTCCAAAGAAGTACCAAAAACACCGGCATCATCTGTATTTATAGAAACGGCAATATGCTGACAAGGATAAGGTGTTGATAAGCCTTTGTTATAGAACTTTGTTATTGGATGTTCATCATAACGCTGAATTTCTCCAATCTTATAATTAGACGATGGATTACATTCTATTGCTATATGATACTTCTCCAACTTACCTAACATAGCTAACTGGACTTTACCTATCAGTTCTAGCAATTCCTTTCGAAAAGTTGGTTCAATACGCAAGATTTCTCCTTCACCGCCAATTCGCTTAACATCTGAATCATAATGATATCGAAAATAAAGAACTTTGGCCATTTCAGATGAACGAGCTTCGACTACTTCCTCTAAATTATTTAACGAAGCTACATTCCAAGGGGCAATCGAAGCTTGATATTCAGGATTTACAACAACATCATATTTATCTTCTTTAGTATTTTCACACATCACATAACAATAAGGTGAATCACCTCGCAGTAACCAAGATTGATAATAAGTATAAATCGAGACATCATTATCTTCTCCTCTCTTCCAGACTTTATTCTTATAGATATCCCTAAAATACTTCTGGTAAATTTTATGTAAATACGACAATATTGACGTTGAAGCACCCAGACGCTGCCCTTGTTCGTACAACCAAGCAGCATTATCTAATAAAGTTTGCTTTGTAGCATTTACTCTAAAATTTCTACTAGAATAATATTTTTTTACATCTGTACCTAGCACTAATCCATGCCCCAATCTACTCCCATTGCGAAAGCAGAGAAAAGTCAAAACTTCATCTACAGCCCTCAAACCATCAATTATGTCATAGAAATCTTCTCCAACATGATAGGTCAAGCCCAAATCTTGAGGTCGAGGAACGGATTCTATTCTTTCTATCTTATGACGAGTCAAATAACGAAATGCTGTGGCAAAAACCTCTGGACGGCAAAAGATTTCAGAATTGGCAGCATCAATACCCACCAGTCTATACACCATGGAGCTTCCTGAACTACGAAAATTCCAAACCGCCATAGCCTGTTGTTTAATACTTTCACGAAGTTTAGCGTGTCTTGGCTGCATGCAGGAAAAAGAATCTTCTTTACAAGGAATATCCTTCAGCTTGATAAAATGAAAGATATAATAGAACTTATCTTTCTTATGCCTTGCCAAATCTATTGCCTGTTGTCTTTGAATGCCCGTTTCATGCTCAAAATTTCTGAGACCCAAATCTAAAATATAATGATCGGCCTGCTTAATGGCTTGCTCATCTAGCAAGACACTAGACTTAGGAGTTATACGTACCTCCATATATCGTTCATCTCCTTCTAATCTGTCAAGAAATGTACCTACAGCCAGCTGAGGAAGCAATCTATCATAAACGGAATTATATGGTATAAAATCTGCTTTTCTGTTTTCATATAAACTGAAATTTTCAAACCCCACTGTATCATTAATCTGGACTAATTCTTTACGAAACTCTTCCTTTATTAGCAGATATATATAGAATAATGTTGAATACCCCTTGGCATTGAACTCACCAGAATAGATTTGATTAAAGACTTGATACATTAACTTACGCTCGCCTGTCAATATAGCCCTAACAGATGTCTCATCACCATTGATAGCATAATCAGGAACGGCAACATAACCATCACGGAACCGATACCTTCGGCCTTTTTCATACGACAACAAGTCAATATGCCCCTGACTTTTTTCTATATACATTGCAAGTTCTTCCAAGGAGGTACAGCGCAGAAGCCGCCTCATGAAAAAAAGCTCTGCTGTTCGCTTAGTTGAATTGAAACGTAATGCAATGCTTTCCATTTTATCTCTCAACTTTTTCTCCGAATCAAACACGAGTTTACCTTCCTGATTTTTTTCTTTCAAGAAGGACAAATCAATATTACGCAAAAGCTCTTTCAACTCATTGTCATTCAAATCCTTGATATCAAGAAAGCTCAGAGAATCATAATCATTGCTAACCTTATACAAGAATTGACGGATGGCTGCTGCTAGAATGATTTTCACATAGAGGCTACGAGAAATTCTACGATATGTATACCTGGACTCTGGTAATAAAGTGTTGTTATCGAATTTGCGAAACTTAGATTCCAACCCACTTATATGATTCATCAGATAAATCCAATTCAATTCGAAATTATAAGATGAACCTTTTAAATGTGCATGAATATCCATCATCTCACGAGAAAACATGTGATTCAGTTCAACAGCATCATGATCCAGATACGACTTCCAATCAAACTCCTTACGTTTAACACCTCTTTTTATATCATAAGATGCCAAGAAAGAAGCAACCAGCAAATCTTCGCCCAATAACCTAGTTATATCATGCCACGATAACAATTCCTTATACCTACAAATGGGTGAATCGTTATGAAGAACAAGGCACTTTTTGGCATAATGCAAAAGTACATTAAACACTGATGGTCTCTTTGAAAAGACCAGCGTTTGACAATCCTTGTCTCCACACATCAATTTGTCTACTAAAACTTGATGTATTACTTTTCCTTGGTCCAAAGTATTAGCCATACTGATTGTTACCAGTTGTCGTGAGAAGACTCCCTGATTTATTTCTGAATCCTGATACTTTCCGCAACTTAACTGGGACAGCCATGAATCTATGACATCATCACTCTTGGTCTCTAGAAAAAGGACACGAAGAACTTGGGCTATTGTTTCCATTTAACTTATATTATCGCTTATCGAACCGTCAGAACTAGCTTTGCCAAATGCGCCTTCGAATAAACTCATAAAGTATTTATTATCAAAGTTTTTCAGCATGCTTACAACTTCTTTGAAGAATTCAAAGTTAATAATCAAGTTTTTATTATCTTTCTTATCATAACTGAATATCTCATACTCAGAAGCAAAATGGAAGAATCTTTCAAAAACAACAGATGGTTCATCATAACTCTTCAAATTGCTATTTTCTAATTGCTGAACAAAATCATGCATAATCTCTGCATTTCGCAAACAGCAACAAGATAGCCATCTATCATAATATTTCCACTCATGTATATTATGTTCTGGATCTAAATTGGAGTACATTAAATCCTGTTGAGTCGAAACTCCTATTTTATTATCGTATGCAAAAGCCCTAAACTTATACCATAGATTTTCAGCATACAATGGATTATTAGAAAATATCAATTTCAAAAACATTTCGCCAACAGCCATATTTCCACTTCCCGGATTATATGTTAATCCACGAAATCGCTCATAACAACTCATGATACGAGATAAGTTGAAAAAGACTGAAAACAAATCAAAAACCACAGTTTTTTCCTTAATGGGTGAGATATAATCAATACCAGAAAGTGTTCGTACCTTTTCATCCTGTATTTCGCTTTCCGCATTACGGGTAACAGCCAACATTAAAAATTCTATCAACTGAACCTTATTATGCTCCGTCACACTATTTTCCCCATTTTGGACAACCTCATACATCAACTCTGCTATCTTGTCTGTTGCCATATATGCTGTCGTCTTTATGTATTCCTTTGAGAATATATTATAGAATTTCTTGTTGAAGTGGCATCCCGCAACGATAGTTTCATAGTCATTCAAAAAATTATACGAATCCTTCATGACAACTCCCCCATGAGAATATCGCTTAATGGATTTGGAATCTTCTGCTTCAGTCACACTATCGTATGCTTCATATAACTTGATGGAGTAAAAAGAACGTATGAAGAAGAAAAATCTTTGATCGTCCTCATCAAAATAACGTTTAGACAAATCATCTAGCATACCTAATACATCTCCTACAGAAACTTTGAACAGATAGTTATCGTCATTAACAATACTGCGGACCTCTTTACGCAAAAGAGAGTCGGAGTCCAAAGTTTTCTCTGAGCTATAATATTTTTCATATAGAATCTTAGCAACATACTTATTTAAGAAAAGTAACTCATTAAGGCTAATCATTTTATTCACCAAGTTTCGCTTTTCTTGACTAAGATTATTTTTAGTCCATGTCTCAAAAAAATAATTCTTAAAAATATCCTTATTGTAATAGTTATCCTCAGCATCCTTTTCTGTAGCCTTGTAATCCTTCAATGTCCAAAGCATTTTCAAAAGATATCTCAAATTTCTAAAGTTTCGAGGCACAATATAGCTAACAGTTGATTCTGTATTATAGAAAAGATAACGAGTCTTGCCAAATATCAATTCAGGTATAGCTTGCCTAATAGACGCAAAGGTCTTCATAACCTTGCACTCGCCTTCGTTTTTTGGACGATACTCATAAATTTCTAACTGCTTGTCCAAATAATCCTCGGGTATTGGCATATATATACGCTGACTTTGAGGAAGAAGCTTTGCAACATAGCGTTCAACCATCTCTGCAAATATATCATTCTTTGTTGCATCATCAACTTTAGCTTCATTACAATAGAGACCTTTATAACTATTTTTCAATACCTGCTCCATTTGGTCAAGCTTTAAAGACATCAAAACCAATATATTCGGCTGAACAAAATACTTTCGAATATACTCCAACATCTCTACAGCTTGACTAGCATTTAAGTCTATATCGTCTATGCACAACAAAAGCATCTGATCTCGAAGATCAAAATAATCAATGTAAGTATCAACTGCATCATGAATATCTTGTTTTAAATCAACAGCAGCAGATAAAGTAACGAGACCCTCTACATTAGTATCATCACAAGAGTTACAATGATCTTGAGTCATTGCTCTCAAATGCCTATATGTTTTAGAAATCTGATTTAAAAATGCCATTTTTTTGTTCTCATCCAAATCATCTCTTCTTTCTTTATTCAGCTTCTGAAATGATGAATATAATTTAGCAAGAAACAAAGACAACAAATCATTGTTTTTGTCAAAATATGTAGGATCTATCAAATCCAAAGAAAAAAATTTGACTCTGCACAAATTCTCATACTCCTTTTCTGGCAGCTTAGCTTTTCCTTCATCAGCATTGCTTATTAAAAAATGACGAAGCGACACCATACATGAAGTTTTACCAGAACCTCGATCACCTATAAATGCAAAGATATTATTGACACTATCCAAGTCTAAATCGTCTTTTCCGCTTACGCGCTTCAAAGCAGACAAGTATGACTCTATTTGATTCAATGCCAAGAAATACTGATCTTTAAAGAGAGATTCCTTCATTGATTTCAGCGTCATCAGTTCCTTTACTGGTCGACTGTCTTCGTCCATATAAAACTTAATTACTTTTGTTTCCATACTTTTCAAGATTTATGACTTTTCAACCAATTAATTATATTCGTATTAACGATATCAGCAATATAGTAGCCAGTACAAGTAGAAAAGAATTTTTTATACTCTTCCTTTATATTATTATATATCCTGGCAGAAATATAAACATGCTTTTCGCTTGATAGTTCTCCAAAATTTAAAACAGACAATTCTTTTGCCTTAATCAAGGCTATTCCATTCCATGTCCTTGGAGAGGAAAAACTATTGTCGAGTCCATTTTCGACATTATTAATCATCATCAATTTGGTATAGTCTACACCTATTTGAAAATCTAGTTTCAAATGTAATGTCATATTTATCTTTTCCTTTATACAATATAATACAGCATTCAACTTTCCTATAGTTTCTAGCAACCTATCTATATCAGAACATAAGGGTGTGTCAAAAATGCCAATAAAATCATCACCCAAAGCTATGAAATCTACAAAATTGCGATTATCTACAAATACCGCTCTAATCTCATTATTGCAAATACAATATGATTTCAATAACTTTTCATCATCTGTTTGGAGAGTTTTAAAAGCTAAATGTACACAGACAACACTACCTTTATTCAATAAATAAGTCCAATCCCTTTTATTTTGAATCAGCTCATTATAAGGTATTGTATCTTGTAGAACAGACTTCACTATAGAGTCCATTCTTTTATCAGCATCTTCAATACTAAATATTTTTAAAAAATCCATACGACAGATCAAGACAGAAGTTAATCTTATGTCCCAAGATTGGGGCTACTTTCTCATCGAATTCTCTCTGAGAGAAGCTCTCGAAGAAATAACCACGAGAGTCTTTGAAGAGGTGTGGCTCTATTATGAGCACACCTTGTACATTTGTCTTTATTATTTCCATAATAATATTTTTCTAACCTAAATAAAGTGTAAATCACCGTTAGAACGTAACTACTGATTTTCAGCAGTTAGCACATCCAACAT
>ERZ1023853.327-NODE-327-length-11562-cov-10.841662_pt1 | contig 11562 bp, 8 predicted proteins | sample MGYA00380386_ERZ1023853 | MGnify/ENA primary metagenome ERZ1023853 (study PRJEB33179, sample SAMN07449009) | human gut metagenome | biome: Human-gut; feature: Human associated habitat; material: Faeces | host: Homo sapiens | place: India: Bhopal | collected...
TTTTCAATTATCCTTCTTTTTTCTAGATTTTTTTTAATACTTTTGCACTCTGAATGTATTTTTGATGCACTCTGAATGTATTTTTTACTGATTTATATATAAATGAGAAAGATTATCTTAGCAGCCCTTATGTTGGGTTCGACTCTTATGGTTAATGCCCAAAGTGGTACTAATTCTCCATACAGCCAGTATGGTTTAGGCGTATTGTCTGACCAGACTTCGGGCTTCAATCGTGGTATGAATGGTGTGGGTCTTGGTTTTCATGAGCACAACCAGGTGAACTACCTCAACCCTGCTTCCTACTCTGCCATCGACTCCATGACGTTCATCCTGGATGCAGGCATTTCGGGTCAGGTTACCAACTTCAACGAGAATGGTGTGAAGAAGAATGCCAATAACTCTAATCTTGAGTATGTGGTAGGTGGATTCCGCTTGCTGCGTCATGTGGGCATGAGTTTCGGTATCATCCCTTTTACCAATGTGGGCTATGATTATTCTACCAGTGGTTATGTGAACAAGGAAGATAAGGATGTAACCTATAGCAATACCTATAGCGGAGAGGGTGGCTTGCATCAGGTTTATCTGGGTGCGGGCTGGTCGCCTGTCAAGGGCTTGGCTGTGGGTGCCAACATCGGTTATCTCTGGGGCAGCATCAACAAGACGGTGCAGAACGCTTATAGCAACAGCTATTATAAATCGCTGTATCGTACTTATGGCACCAGTGTTCATAACTATAAGCTGGATTTGGGTATTCAATATACCCATCAGATTACCAAGAAAGATGAGTTGACATTGGGTTTGACCTATACTCCTGGTCATAATCTGCATGCCGATGCCGATATGAACATCATCTCTTCCAATGCGCAGACCAGTACTTCTGATACCTTGGCGTTCAGCATCAACAATGCGTATGAGTTGCCAACCATGATGGGTGCCGGTTTGATGTGGAATCACAATCACCAGTGGAAGGTGGGCTTCGACTATACCTTGCAGAAGTGGGGTAGCCTGGGTTATCCTACCTATGATGCCAAGAACAATGAGCCTTGGACCTTGCGCGATGGCGTTTATATGGATCGCAGCAAGTTCAACCTCGGTTTCCAGTATTGCTATGCCGAGAATGGCCGTGCTTCTTTCCTGAAGCGTGTTCACTATCGTGCCGGTGTAAGCTATGCTACTCCTTATTATAAGGTGAATGGCGTGGATGGACCGAAGGAGATTTCTGTGAGTGCCGGTTTCGGTATTCCTATCATGAACGGCTACAACAACCGTTCGCAGCTCAATATCAGTGGCCAGTGGGTGAAGAGTTCTGCCAAGGATCTCCTCAAGGAGAATTCTTTCCGCATCAACATTGGTTTCACATTCAACGAGGATTGGTTTAAGAAGTGGAAGATGCAGTAATCTTTCTCTCCCTAGATAGAGAGGATTCTGCTGTCTCCTATATATATAATAATGTATAAGATTAAGAATTTCATAGTAATAGGCGCATTTCTGTCCTTGGTCTTGGCAGCTTGTCAGGATCAGGTAGAGCATACTGCGCCTGCTATTTATGCCAAGGACTCGGTGGCTATGATGACTTCCTATGGTGTGAATACGCTCATCAGCGATTCGGGAGTCATTAAATATCGCATCGTGACGGAACGCTGGGAGGTGAATACCAACCGCAATCCGTCTAAATGGATTTTCGACAAGGGTATATTGCTCGAACAGTTTGACGAGAAGTTCCATATCAATAGCTATATCCAGTGTGATACTGCCTATTACTTTGACCAGCAGCGGGTCTGGAAGTTGTATGGACGTGTGCGCATCCTGACCAAGGATGGCCTTCGCTTCACCAGCGAACAGCTTACTTGGGATGAGAACAAGCACGAATTGTCTAGCAATGTGTTCAGTAAACTTGTTACACCAGAGCGTACCCTTCAGGGTTCTTATTTCTGGAGTGACGAGAAGATGACCCGTTATTTTGTAAGTAATACCAAGGGTAGTTTCGTGAAGGAAGACTTTGGTGGTGGCAGCAGCGAGGGTGGTGCATCTTCTGCATCGTCTTCTGATTCTACGGCAGCGCCAATCCGTCAGCAGGCTACTCCTCAAAGAGCTAATACGACTATCCCTATCATGCACTGATAGGGGTAGTCGTCTGTTTGTTTATATGTAATATTCTGATTTCTAATTGATTAATTGTCATGGAAGAAGTTGATATAAGTCTGATTGTCGGCATCCTGATTACGATGGTGTTTTCTGCATTCTTCAGTGGAATGGAGATAGCCTTCGTTTCCTCCAACCGTATGTTGGCGGAGATGGATAAGGAGAAGAACGGACTTTGCCAGCGACTCTTGTCGCAGTTTTATGATCATCCGAACGGATTTGTGAGTACCATGCTGGTGGGTAATAATATTGCCCTTGTTGTATATGGTATCCTGTTTGCCCGTTTGTTTGATAATACCCTTTTTGCGGGTTTGGATGATGGGGGTAGGGTTACTGCCGATACCATTTTATCTACGCTCGTTGTATTGTTTACCGGCGAGTTTCTGCCTAAGACTTTGTTCAAGGCGAACCCTAACCGACTGTTGACCATCTTCAGTCCGATAGCCTATTTGTGCTACGTCATCTTGTGGCCTATCAGCAAGTTCAGTACTTTCCTGAGTAAGTGTCTGCTCCGTCTTGTGGGTATGAAGATGGAGTCAGAAGAGGGTGATGAAGGATTTTCGAAGGTGGATTTGGATTATCTGGTACAGTCGAGCATTGATAATGCCACCAATGATGACGAGATTAACGATGAGGTGAAGATCTTCCAGAATGCCCTGGATTTCTCTGATACCAAGGTACGCGACTGTATGGTTCCTAGAACCGAGATACAGGCGGTGGAGAAGGAAACGTCTTTGGAGGATTTGCGCCAGAAATTCATCGAGAGCGGTAATTCCAAGATTATCGTTTATGAGGAGGATATCGACCACATCGTGGGATACATCCACAGTTCTGAGCTTTTCCACAATCCGAAGAAATGGCAGGATCATATCCGCACCATGCCTTTCGTGCCGGAAACCATGCAGGCGCAGAAACTGATGCAGACTTTCCTGCAGCAGAAGAAATCGCTGGGTGTTGTGGTAGATGAGTTTGGCGGAACCAGTGGCTTGGTCAGTCTCGAAGATATTGTGGAGGAAATCTTTGGTGACATCGAGGACGAACACGATTCTGCAAAGTATGTAGCCAAGAAGACCGATGATGGCGATTATCTCTTGTCGGCCCGATTAGAGATAGACAAGATAAACGATATGTTCGGCTTGGAGCTTCCGGAAAGCGATGAGTATATGACTTTGGGCGGTTTGATATTGCATGAATATCAGAGTTTCCCAAAGCTGAATGAAGTGATTAAAATTGACAACTTTGAGTTCAAGATTATCAAGTCAACATCGCGTAAGATAGAGCTTGTGAAACTCCACATCATCAAATAGTTGAGTGAGGAAAGGGAATTTTTCGACTTTTTTAGGCTCTTAGCCAAAAAAGATACCGAAAAATTCCCTTTTCTCGTATTATTTTTGTATTTTTGCAGACAATTGGCTACTCGCTGCAAAAGTAGTTATATACAAACATAGAAAAAATAAAATAATAATAATAATTAAAACGTAATGGCAGCATTAGGAACAATTAGAAAAAGAGGCGTGATACTGGTTTGTATCATCAGTTTCGGCCTTTTCGCCTTCATTGCCGAGGAAGCTTTCCGCTCTTGCGATTCTGCAAAGAACAATGAGCGCCAGCAGATTGGTGAGGTATATGGCGAGAAAATCAGCGTGCAGGATTTCCAGAAGCTCGTTGATGAGTACACAGAGGTTATTAAAATGCAACAAGGTCAGGAGAATCTTCCTGAAGAGCAGATGAATCAGGTGAAAGACATGGTATGGAATACATACGTGCAGAACGCCATCATCGCTGAGGAGGCTGGCAAGTTGGGGCTTACAGTTACCGACGCAGAACTTCAGGATATCTTGAAGACAGGTACTAACCCAATGCTTCAGCAGACTCCTTTCGTCAACCAGCAGACAGGCCGCTTCGATGCTTCTGCATTGCAGAAGTTCCTGGCAGACTACAAGGCCCAGAAGGCTAACCCATCTGCTAATCCTCAGATGTTGGATCAGTATAACAAGATCTTCAACTACTGGTCATTCATCGAGAAGACTCTTCGCCAGCAGACATTGGCTCAGAAGTATCAGTCTCTCTTGGCTCACTGCTTCCTCTCTAACCCAGTAGAGGCTAAGATGGCATTCAAGGAGGAGAACGAGGAGAGCCAGATTCAGTTGGCAGCTTTCCCTTACTCTGACATCCAGGACGACAAGGTGAAGGTTGAGGAGAGTGATTTGAAGGCTAAGTATGAGGAACTCAAGGCTCGCTTCAAGCAGCCTGTTGAGAGCCGCGACATCAAGTATGTGGATATCGAGGTGAAGGCTTCTCAGACAGACCGTGCTGCCATCAACAAGGAGTTTGCCGGTTACAAGACTCAGCTTGCTGCGGCTGCAGATCCTGCAGAGCTCGTTCGCAAGTCGGCTTCTTCTGTTGCTTACTTGGGTATCCCAGTTAGCAAGGATGCTTTCCCACGTGACATCGCTGCCGACATCGATTCTCTGGCTGTAGGCGCTACTTCTGCAGTGAAGGTGAATGCTGCTGATAATACTTTGAACATTGTGAAGCTCATCAGCAAGCAGCAGTTGCCAGACTCTATCCAGTATCGTGTAATCCAGGTGGCTGCCGCTTCACAGGCTGAGGCTAAGACTAAGGCAGACTCTATCCATGGTGCTCTCGCTGCTGGTGCAGACTTCGAGGCTATTGCCAAGAAGTATGGTCAGACTGGCGAGAAGGCTTGGATGACAACCAAGCAGTATGAGTATGCTCAGACCATGGATAAGGACAACAAGACCTTCATCAACACATTGAACACTGCTTCAGTGAATGCATTGAACCAGATTCAGTTGGGTCAGGGTTATGTCATCCTCCAGGTTTGCGACCGCAAGGCTATGGTTGATAAGTATGTGGCTGCAGTTATCAAGAAGGAGATTCAGTTCTCTAACGATACCTATCGCACAGCTTACAACAAGTTCTCTAGCTTCGTAAGTGCTAATCCTAAGGCTGAGGATCTCTTGAAGAATGCCGAGAAGAATGGTTATCGTGTACAGGAGTTGAAGGATGTAACTACAGCTACTCACTATGTTGCTAACATCCATTCTACCCGTGATGCTTTGAAGTGGATCTTCGATACCAAGGAGGGAGAGATTTCTCCAATGTACGAGTGTGGTGACAACAACCACCTGTTGGTAGTTGTTTTGGATAAGATTCATCGCATCGGTTTCCGTGACTTGAGCGATTCTCAGGTAAAGGAAATGGTAAAGGCTGAGGTTATCAAGGATAAGAAGGCTGAGCAGATCATGGCTAAGGTGGCTGGTGTGAAGAGCATTGCTGCTGCTAAGGCTAAGGGCGGTAAGGTTTCTTCTGTTAATCAGATTACTTTCGCTGCTCCTACCTTCGTCGCTGCTACTGGTGCTAGCGAGCCTGCTCTCTCTGGTGCAGTTTCTGCAACCAAGAAGGGTGCTTTCGCAGCTCACGCAGTAAAGGGTAACGCTGGTGTTTATCTCTTCCAGGTTACTAACAAGACCAATCGTCCAGTTAAGTTCAATGAGAAGGCTTACGAGCAGAAGTGCCGTCAGAAGACTATGCAGTATGCCGGCAACTTCATGAACGAGCTTTACCAGAAGGCTCATGTAGTGGACAACCGCTACTTGTTCTTCTAATCAGATTAGAATGTTCAAATTAAACACAATAAAAAAGGTGTATTGCCCTTGAGCAATACACCTTTTTTATTGAAATATCTTTTTATCCGCGGCTCCACCAATGTTTTTTCTTTGGGGCCTCCTGTACCTCGCCCATCTGCTGCTTCAGAATCTGACGGTAACTGGTGTGGTTGGTGATGATTTGGTAAATCTCACCCCAATCAGGTAAACCGCCTATGCCACGGTCGTCGATGAACCAGTCGGCTTTCAGCTTGCGTGAAAAGTGGTTGTTGTTCTCCAGATTTTCCTCTGGATAATCCTTGTTTACTGCCCAGAACTCTACGCCCCGCTCTCTGCACCATTCCACAGCCTCGTCAAGGAGCTTGCCTTCGCGTACGCTCCAGAGAATCAGCTTATGATGGTCTCTAATCAGCATTTTTAAAGTCTCTGTGGCGAATGGTAACTCTGTACCAATCTTTGGATACTCGTGGGTTACGATGGTACCATCAAAATCTACTGCTATTGTTGCCATATTTTTTTCTTATTGGTATAATCTAAAAGAGTCTTCCTATATGAATAGAAAGACTCTTCTTCTGTTGTAAAGAACCAAGGTTCTTTTCTTTTACATCTTGATACTATTGTCGTTTGCAATGCCGTAGTGGCTGTTGCTGTAGTTACCATAGCTTCCATACTGACCATAGGTGCCGTACTTGCCGTATTTACCATACTTGCCATACTTGCCGTAGCCTCCGTATGAGCCATAGTTGCCATACTTACCGTACTTGCCATATTTACCCACTCCGTAGTAGAAACTGTGCTTCTTCTGAGAGAGGTCGATGGCGTTGAGAACGATGCACATGTTAGGCAACTTCTTCTCGGCATTCAAACCGTTGATCATGCCGAAGCTTGCCTTCGGAGTATAGTCTGCGCGGCAAACATATACACAGAGGTCAGCCAAACGACCGAGCTGCAAACTATCGTTCACCAATCCTACAGGTGCTGTATCGAGGATTACGTAATCGTAATGCTCCTTCAACTGGTTGATGATATCATCGAGACTTGCTCGGGTAACCAACTCACCTGGGTTTGGAGGTACAGGACCAGCCATCAAGAGGTCGAGGTTGTTGTTGATACCAGATGAAATAGTCTGCTTCTGGATATCTTCCCAAGTATTCTGATCGTGTATAATCAGGTTGGTGATACCGATGTGGTGGTTGTTGATTCCGAACAGTTCAGCCAGACGAGGCTTACGGATATCAAGACCTACCATGACAACCTTCTTGCCCAGCAAGGCGAAAGAAATAGCAACGTTTGATGCCACGAATGTCTTACCCTCACCAGATGTAGAAGAGGTAAACATGATGACTCTCTCGTCTTTCTTGAGCATAAACTGCATGTTGGTACGCAAGCCACGGAAGATTTCCTCCATCAGGTTGTTCTTGTTCTGGTGAACCACGATATCGGCCTTTCCTTCCTTCTTGGCAGCATCACTAGCCATAGGGATATCTGCGATAACAGGGATAGGAGTGAGCTTGACTACGTCTTCGTGACCCTCAATCTTGTACTTGAAGAACTCGATGAGGAAGAGGATACCGGCAGGGATAGCCAAACCAAGAACTAATGCGATGAGCATGACGATAGAATTCTTAGGACTAACCTTGCCCACAAATGAAGGAGCATCGATGATCTTACCCTTGTCGGCTGTAGCAGCCAACGAGATAGAGTTTTCCTCACGCTTCTCCAAAAGCATCAGGTAAAGACCAGACTTCACTTCCTGCTGGCGGCCAATCTGTGTCAATACGCGCTCCTGCTCAGGAGAGTTGCCAATCTGGTTGTTGTACTGACCAGCCTGTGCAGCGATGCTGTTTCGCTGAATCTCCATACCAAGCTTAGCCTGGCGCATGGCTCTCTTGATAGAATTAACGAGGTCGTCCAACTGTGCAGTCAATGGAGTTACAGTAGGAGAATTCTCGCTTGCTGAGTGCAACAGCTGGTTACGGTTCAACGCAATTCTGTTGTACTCGTTGATGAGGGCTGTAGAACTCTCGTCGGTCAAACCTACGTTAGATGGAATAGGCTGATACTTGTTTCCTGGCTCGTTCATATACTTGCCAAGTTCCTTGAGCAATTCCACCTGGGTGTTAGCCTCCTGGAGTTTCTGAGCATAAGTATCTGCATTGGCAATGGCTGCTGTAGCATTCAGCTTCAACTCAACCATCTTGTTGCGCTTCTTGTAGCTTTCCAACTGGCCTTCTGTGCTGCCCAACTCTGTGTTGATCTTCTCCAGACGGCTGTTGATAAACTGCTCTGTGCGATAAGCAATCTCGTTCTTGTCAAAGTTCGCCTGGCGATTATATACCTTGACGAGGGTATGCAGATAGTCAAGACCACGCTGAGGGTCCTGATCGTTCAACACCAACTGTGCGATAGTTGTTGTCTTTGAAGTCTGGCTAACCGTCAGATTGGCTGTATAGGCGTTGGCAACCTGTTCTGGCGAGTTGATCACCACTTTCAGTTCATCACCATCCTGCATCTTGTATCTCTTGTTAGGAGTGAAGTAGATATTTCCGATGCGGGTGTTGATGGTAGCAGGGAGCTTTGCCAATGTCTTATCGATGGTTGTTGGTTCCTTCTCGAAAGAGAAGGCATCGATAGGCGCAAAGTACTTACCCTTTACATGATACTGGTTGCCGTTTCTTGTAATGTTGAGCGTGATAGGTGCATTCAACTTCTTGAGACTCTTCTGGTCCACGTCAACGTTGACTTCCTGCTCCTTGTACACCAATGAAGATCTGAATGTGCCCTTGTGATAGTAGCTTACATAAATCTTCATGTCGGTTACAGCCTGCAACGCCATGTCGTGTGCTCCGATGATCTCGATCTCGTTGTCGATACCATTAGAGTTTGTCATAAATCCCAAGTTGGCAGCATTCTGAATCATGCTGTTCATGCCTCCTCTGCTCTTGTTCTGGTCATCATCCTTGATGAGTACCTTCGTTGTAGTCTGGAAAGAAGGAGTCTTATACTTCAAGTACATGTAACCTAATCCGAGACATACAATCAGAGAGAGAACAAACCATTTCCAGTTAAGGATGACAGTGGAATAAATCAGCTGAAAGTCAATAGCAGACTTTTCCTCTTGTTCCTGAATACCATCCATTCCTAAGTTTTTGTTTTCTTCCATTATTTTGCTGTTGTATTATTTTGTTGAGCTTTATTAATCTATTTCTTTTCTCACTCAATATTTATTTGCCTTCAGCCAAATCCTTCAGATACTGTCCGTATCCGTTCTTCAGCATAGGTTTAGCCAGCTTCAGAAGTTCTTCCTTGCTGATCCAACCCTGCTTGTAGGCGATTTCCTCAAGACATGCCACCTTCAGCCCCTGTCTCTTTTCAATCACTTCGATGAAGGTACTGGCTTCCGACAGACTGTCATGTGTACCTGTGTCAAGCCATGCAAAACCTCTTTGCAGGGTTCTTACCTTCAGAGTCTTCTCTGCCAGGTAGTGTTGGTTTACAGTGGTGATTTCCAACTCGCCACGTGGACTAGGCTTGATGTTCTTGGCTACCTCTACCACGCTGTTTGGATAGAAATAGAGTCCTACCACAGCGTAGTTGCTCTTTGGCTGGGCTGGCTTCTCTTCGATGCTGAGGCAGTTGCCCTCTTCGTCGAATTCAGCTACGCCATATCTCTCAGGATCGTTTACATAGTAGCCGAATACACTCGCCTGTCCCTGTTCGGCAGCCTTTACACTCTCATGGAGCAATCCGGTGAAGCCTGCGCCGTAGAAGATGTTGTCTCCCAATACCAGGCACACGTTGTCGTCGCCGATAAACTTTTCTCCGATGATGAAAGCCTGAGCCAATCCGTCTGGTGAAGGCTGCTCGGCATACTCAAAGTGTACACCCAACTCGCTTCCATCGCCGAGCAATCGCTTGAAGCCTGGCAAATCGAATGGAGTGGAGATAATGAGAATGTCCTTGATACCTGCCAGCATCAATACAGATACTGGATAGTAAATCATTGGTTTGTCGAAGATAGGAATCAGCTGCTTGCTGATACCCTTGGTAATAGGATACAATCTTGTACCTGAACCACCTGCTAAAACGATTCCTTTCATATCTTTTCTATTTTTATATATTCTTTTTATGTTTTTTGTTCTCATTTTGATGAATAAAGAAGCCCTATACCTTATTATATATAGGGAATCTTTATTCCTTGCACTTTAGAAAGCGTTCTTGTCTGGGAAGAAGATGCTCTTGGCTGTCAGCAGCATGATGCGGATGTCAAGCCAGAACGACCAGTTCTCGATATACCAGATGTCTCTTCTTACACGCTCTTCCATCTGCCAAAGTTCCTTGGTCTCGCCTCTGTAACCTGTCACCTGTGCCCAGCCCGTAATACCTGGCTTGGAGAAGTGGCGAACCATATACTTGTCGATGAGCGAGCCGTAAATCTCGGTATGGTGGAGCATGTGAGGTCGTGGACCCACCAGACTCATATCACCCTTCAGTACATTGAGGAACTGTGGGAACTCATCAATGTTGGTCTTACGCATAAAGTTGCCGAAGGCAAACTTACGTGGGTCGTTCTTGGTAGCCTGCACCTTGTCTGCATCCTTGTTCACATGCATGGAGCGGAACTTCAAGCAATAGAATGTATTACCATTGAGACCTGTTCTTGCCTGCTTGAAGAAGATAGGTCCTGGACTCTGAAGCTTGATGCAGAGAGCGATGATAGGGATGAATGGCAGCATGCAGAGGCATACCACACCACTTACCAAGATATCGAATGAGCGTTTGATAGCTCTGTTTGTCAAACGGGTGAGAGGCTCCTGGCGGTTGGTATATACCGTCTTGCCCATGAACTTCTGCGAGTCGAGGTGCAACTTGTATTCGCCAAATTGTCTTGGCAGATAATAGAAGTGAATCACGTTCTTGTCGCAGAACTGCATAATCTTGATGATTTGATCAGAGTCTTTGTGAGATACGCAGCAGAACAGCTCTTCGATATCAAAGGGCGAACCGTTGATGGTGTTATTGAGCGAAGAAGTCATCAGGTCGTTGAGTTCCTGCATGGTACCCCGTCTTACCAGTCCTTCTGGCGCATTCTCTATATCCTTGTCAGCATAATAACCAGCCACATGGTAACCGGCAGCAGGGTCTTCTGTCATCAGGGCATACATCTCTTTGATGGCAGGGTCGTTTCCTACGAACACGGCGGTTCGGCTGTTATATCCTTTAGATCGGTAGTATTTCAGTATGCTAAGCTCGCAGAGACGAGACAAAACCAGTGTAAGGTAGAATGAAGCACCAAAAATCAAGTAATGGCTCAATGGTGCTTTCTTACTCAGATTCAGTAATGCTACAAACAAGAAGAAGACAATGGTTGTAAACGCAGCCAGGTAGAATGTTCGTCTTAATACTTGTGTATATTCAATCTTTCTAATGTGGATGATTGTAGAATAAAAGTATTCACTTAACAACAATGAAGCATTGGCAACAAAAAGCGTGATTTTTGTTGCTCTATCTACATGTTCCGGCAAAAAATGTGTGTCGCAGTAGTATAAGCCTACCAACACACAGTTGAGGATGATGAAGTCTGCTACGATCACCAAATTCCTCACTAGGCTGTTTCCTTCGAATTTATCATTCATTCTCGTTCTTTTTAAAAGTTTATGTTTTGGAATCCAATTATTAATTTTAAAATCGGGGCAAAGTTACTAAAAAATATTGAAAGTGGGAAAAGAAAAAGATAAAAACTTCACTAAGAGTAGAAAAAATGTGGCTTAGAGCAAAAAAACATCCC
>ERZ1023853.331-NODE-331-length-11503-cov-6.962352_pt1 | contig 11503 bp, 15 predicted proteins | sample MGYA00380386_ERZ1023853 | MGnify/ENA primary metagenome ERZ1023853 (study PRJEB33179, sample SAMN07449009) | human gut metagenome | biome: Human-gut; feature: Human associated habitat; material: Faeces | host: Homo sapiens | place: India: Bhopal | collected...
GTATTAATCTATACAAAAATAGCTCACCTAAATTAATAGATGAGCTATATACTATAAGTAGGTTGACTTTGTAATAGGATCTTATTCTCTACCATTACTAGTTCTCTACTTTATTAATTAGTTGTCTAGGAGAGATTCGAACTCCCGAAGCTAAATAGCAGCTGATTTACAGTCAGCCGTGTTTGACCACTTCACATACTAGACAATAAATTCTTCACAGTGAATTACTCTGTATCGGTGCCCACGGATTTTACAAGGGTTTCGGCGATTTGGATTAGCTACTCCTCTTCTCCTACTATGGGCTATCCTTGTCTAAACGTATCGCGATACTATTGTTTAGAATTTTTGTTGCGGATGTTCGATTCGAACGACTACTCTAGGTTATGAGCCTAGTATGTTACCATTACACCACATCCGCGATATATTGTTTTAAAGAATTTTCGGCGGAGCAAAGTCTTTCAGTACCATCTATCGATGACTTTTTATAAGATTCTCTTAACCTTCGACATGACTATATTATGAGTAACGTTACCTCTCTTTTCAATGCCCCTTGAGTTAGGATACTACTTTGGTACATGCTCCATGTTAAATATAAAGAGCTTCAAGTAGGATTTGAACCCACGACCTGCTCATTACAAGTGAGCTGCACTACCACTGTGCTATTGAAGCTAGAATAAAGGCGAATATGGCATTAGACGGGCAAACTATCATGACCATATTCTAATAATACATTGAGCTATCAGGCATACTCGTGGATTGCCACCGCTACCTCTAACAACCGCCTAGTTAACAGCTAGGTCCTCTCCATTATTTGTGGACCGTGTCGGACTCGAACCGCAATGATTGCTTGCAAAGCAATAGTGTTAGCCAGTTACACTACACAGCCCATTTCTGGTATTTTTGGCGGAATATAAGGGACTCGAACCCTTAGTTTTACTAGAGTGACAGTCTAGTTCCCTTACCAACAGGGCTTAATACTCCAGGCGCCTCTTGTGTACACATTTCTTTTCGAGAAGGTAATGAACCTTAGAAATAAGAGGCATATATTTAAATTTACTCTCCCAACATCAGTAAGTACCCATTTGGCACTTACCAGTAGAAATCTAATTAAATAACTGTAAATGGTAATACTCGATAATCTCTAACATCATACCAAGCTGCTACAGTTTTCATTCCTTTCCACCATGATTTGATAATTCTTTTCATACAGTTTAAAATTTAATTGTTAATTAAATAATCTAATTGTATAGAAGGAAGAAGAAGTAAACATCGTGCAGAAAACCGGATTCGAACCGACAAATCCTGCTTGGAAGGCAGGCATGTTACCATTAACACCATTTCTGCATTAAAAATTCATTTATTAACTTAACAAGTCAACAGTATATTGAATTACTGAAATTAAATAGTTAATAAATATTAAATATATATTTATAGTACTACCCATATAGATAGTCTTTGCCTTAAACGGCAAGTTCTCTACGAGAACAATATAAGGGCATTTCCTTCTCTCCAAGTTAAGAAATGTTAAAAATTCTAAACAGAGATTAAGAAATGCCCTCTACCTAAATAATCACATTACTTTGCAGATGGATGACTATTTGTAGGTGTTGTCTCACTAAAATAATTATCTGTGTTCATAATTTAATCTTGTTAATAAATTCATTGTATTTATCAATAAATTCTTGCTCTGTAATTATATCGCCTCTATTAGCCAAAGTTAAAGATTCTTCGCAATATGAAATAGAACCAAATTTGTTAGATTCTCTTAAGTGCAATTCTAGAACAGTACAGTTACATTCATTAACCGAAATGATTTTATACCAATACATGTCTTCACCATAATCACAATATCTATATCTATTTTTGGATAATTCAGCTTTCAATATTGTATCTTGTATCTCACTTTGTTTAACTAATAGGTCAGCTATCTGTTTACTTATATCTTTTAAAGTTTCAGAATCAGTCATTAAATAATTCTCTAATAGATTTCTTATAATCTGAATTCTTATGTATGAGATACAGAGCGCACATAGTATTTACTAAAGGACATACTAATATTAATATAGTTAGTAAATTTGTTTCTACGTTCTTAAGATCCATACGATAACCCATATAGATGCAACTTGCAAGATATATTACTATACTAAAAAGTCCTATTATAATTAACCTTTCAATACTCATAATTCCTTAATATTGGAATCTTCAGACTTTCCCAGATATATCTCATTTATAGTACAATTACTTGTGCGCAATTGTTCTATAAAATAAGTTACACTAGGTAGCATTGGAGTTTTGTCTACAGAACTACATATAGTAGGAATACACTTTGTTTTTAAACAATCCCAATGAGTTATGACAATGTTAAATTTACAATGATAAGTTTCATGGTAATTATCTAAACAATGTCTTTCAATAGCTCTTTTAAATAAAGGATAGTCAAAAGGACCTGTCTTAAATTCTCCTTGTGGTCCATCATTAGTGTTTGATGGTTCTTCTAGAGTAAAATACATTCCTAAGTCCATAGGATAAGGATTGTATCCATTTCCATGTCTAGTTAAATATGGACGCATAACTAAGTATACTTCTGCATTTTCTAGACACTTCTCTGGGATTCCATTTAATCCTACTTTACTAGGAGTACAGTGAGGCATAAATCCTCTTTCCATATCAAGAAGAAGACCTTGTGAACCTTCCCAAATGACAGTATCAACCTCATCAGGATAGCGAGTTTCAATTATAAATGTCTCAGGATGTTCTTTAATAAAGGCACATGCTTCTTTAAAAAGATCATCTAATTTAGTGTCTCGCTCTAGATTATGATAATCTCTTATAGTTTGTAGAACTACATCTGTATATTCATTTATATAAGGACACATACGAGCACTGTAAGTTACATTATCTTTGTTTCTTTTAAAACAAGCATGTATACCTTTACCACAAGTTCCATTATACTTTACTCGTCCATCCATAGAGTCAGCTAATACATCATATGGTGTAATAACTCTACAATTAGGATTTATATATAACTTAGGAACTTCAATACCCTCACTAACTAAGACTTTATATTCATTATAAATACATATTGGATCAATGAATACTTCCTTATACAAGCAAGTTGGTACTCCTAGTAAAACACCACTTCCCCAAGAGGAACATACATGTGATTTACCCTTGTAAACCACACGATGCCCAGCTTGTGGACCTCCACTAAATCTGACGACAAGAGGTTTATGGCTATTCATACATAACCATTGTACTACATTGCCCTTACCTTCATCACCAAATAGAGATCCAAGTACTATCTGATTACGAATTTGTTTGCTGTCCATAACTGTTAGAAACAATACGAGCAATAGATTCACCTACATGCTCTTTATCCGAAATAATAAGATTGTCTCCTACATAAGGCTTCCAACTATCTGAAATCCTTTCTACACTATAATAACTATCATGTTCTACATGAATGTGATAAATATCCCACTTCTCAGCACACTCTTTATATATAAAAGAAGTAGCTAAATCTTCACCACACTCATCACCTATATAATGAGTTACTGCTTCTTTAGGAAGAGTTTTATGAATTGGTTCATCACTAATTGTAATCAAGCAGCCCTTGATACCTCTTTTCTCTAGAGCATCAGTCTTAATATGATTAGCTGCAAAGTACCAACACATATGAGGATCTTCTCCTCCGTTGCCACCTCCTTTGCCTTCCAAGTATACCTTACGAAGCCATTTCTCCATAAGCTCATCACTTGATTCAAACTGTCCTACTTGTAAAGGAGCCTCTTCATAACAGTCTTCTACATCACCAAATGCCATGAAACAGATTTGAGGATTACTAATACCAGCTTTTGTAATACTAGCTACACAATCAGGAAGAGCATTATCAATAAGGTATTTAGGCACTCTACCCATAGAACCTGTTTCATCAAGAGCAATAATGATAGGGAATGATTCTGGATGCTCCTCGGAATCACAAGACTCTCTGAAATTAATGTTAAGAGGATTCATTTCAGGATCCAAATTCTTCTTGCTAAAGGTTTTCTCAATAGACTGGCTTTTATAACTACGACTTCTAGCTAAAGCATCATTATATGAATAACTACCACATCCCATTACGCTTCCTCCTTTGTTTGAGTTTTAATATTACTAGCTAAAGCACTAACTAGAGCATTTACATTATCTGTAAGTGCATCTACTTTAGCATTAATCTTATCTAATTCTGATGGTTCTGGAGTTTCAGTAGCAGGTTTGTTTGCTGCTCCAAACATATTGCCAAACATATTACCACCTCCCATAAGCTGACTCATCATCATCATAGTCATAAAGTCAGAACTATTATTATCTGCGAGAGCCATAAGCATCATAGGATTGAATCCCTTACCTGCATTATTAAACAATCCACCACCATTCATAGCAGACATCATAAGCAGATTCTTAACATCAAATTTATTTCCACTCATATAAGCAAGAGCAAGTGGATTAAATCCATTAGAAGAATCAAAGTTAAATGGATTGACAATAACTCTAAATGTTGCAGAACCCATCAACTCATCTTCAATAGCAATCTTATTGTTGATATTGCCATTAAAGTTCATAATCTTGATAGAACCATCTTCTGCCTTAGTTTTAACTACACCATAAGATTTACCTGACTTTACAATATCTCCGATTACAATTTGGTCAGAGTTCTTGCTAATATTGTAAATACAAGGCATAGGGAAAGTCATCTTATACTTCTTGAGTTTACCTGCTGGGGAAACGCCTACGTATGCACCATCACTATTCTTAAAGCAAAGAACACCATCAGTAATACTGATTCTAGCGCTCTCCTCAGCTTGTGGCATAAACTCATTATACATGTCTTTAGTTAAATCTCCAAAGACATTATCAACATTCATATTTCCGAATTGTTCCATATTATTTTTACTTATAGTATTAATTTGTTTACCATTAATCTCAGAAATTGTTACTGTCTCATAATTTTCTTGTTCTCTAGAACGTACATAAGTCCAAACAACTTGAAACTTAGTATCATAACCTACAAATTGTACTAAATCACCTCTTTTAAGTCCAGGACACTCATTAGCTACTATATAAGGTACAGTAGTTTCTGAATTCATTCTTTCAGGACCTAATTTAGTATTTGTAAATATACCCCTAATTACCATAATTATAAACTATTAAGTATGCTTTTATATCTATCTAAATATTTAGAACTTAATGCTTGCATTATCTTATAAAATCCTGACCTAAATGCATCATCAGAGCTAACTAATTGTTTTATGCTCTTTATATAATAATCAGGTACATCAGGTCTACATTCATGTTGCATTAAGTTCCTAGCTAGTGCCATTTTATTTAATAATTCACCAGCTGCCTTAGCTTTATCTTCAGTCAAGTTTAAATATAACTAAATATACTAATAAAAAGACCAAAGCTGCTCCTAAAATATCTATAAACATTCAAATAGCTCTAATGGACTTAAATGGATAACGTTTCTGATCATAGCTACTAATGAAGTTTTCCTTTACTTTAGCTTCATTAATACCTGTAAGTCTAATGGTTTGTTCTTTGTTTTTTAAAGAATCAAAATAAGTTACTTCAAATTTCATATAAAAGATTCTCTATTATTAAATTTATTTTGAGCATCAAGTACTCCTTCTTTATCTGTAATATCTACAATAAGTCCTATTTGTCGTAACCAAACATCAAATGGACCACTGTACCCTAGGTCACCAACCCAACCTCCTTTACAAAATACTATTTTCTTCCAAACAAAAATAGCACATAATATTCCATCAACTTCACATAAATGTTTGCCTTCTGGAATATCTAAGAATGTTGGAGCTAAACCTATCCCTTCTCGATAATATCTAGATATTCGAGAATGAAATACATCATCCTGCATAACTACTGCATCAGTTTCATAGTTAGTAGATAGTCTACCATGCAAATAAAAATCAGGCTGATAAATCCAATTCTCGTTTCGACTACTTAATGGCTTAAATTTAATCATTTATGTTTCTTTTTCCATCGGAACCATAAACCTAATACAATACCAATTATAAACTAAACTAGTACTGTAATAATAAAGGTTCCAATATTAAGTACAATCATAATCTAATATTTATAGAGAGGGCTAGCTATTAACCAGTCCTCTCTTGTTAATTACTTGAATAACTTTTTAATCCAATATAGAAGTTCTCTACAAACTGGTACAATTGCAGTAAGACCTACAATTTCTAACCATGTTTCAATACTTAATGGTTCTGTTCTGAACACATCGCCACCAAATTGAACTATCAAAATTTGACCAATAAATATAACCAAACATATTCCAATAAATGCAGGATTACTTAGCAAACCATTAAAGATACTTCTGTCTTGTCCGAATACTCTTGCATTGAACAAGTTCCAGAACTGCAACATAACAAAGATAGTGAAGAACTCTGTAAGGCTACATGTATTACTGATCAGCAAATATAATAATATGCCAAAATACAAAATGCCTACACCAAAGATTTCATACCACATTTTCTTCGTGATAATAAATGCCTTAGGATCACGAGGCTGTTCAGACATTACTGCTTCATTAGCTGGTTCTGTAGCTAGTGCTAAAGCAGCAAAAGTATCCATAATTAAGTTAACCCACAGCATTTGGATAACAGTGAATGGTAAGTCTACTCCAATAAATGGACCTACACAAGCAATACCAATAGCTACCACATTTACAGTAAGCTGGAAAAGAATAAAGTGCTGAATATTCTTATACAAGCTTCTTCCCCACTTAACTCCTAAGATAACAGAAGGGAATGAATTATCAAGAAGAATAACATCAGCTGCATTCTTAGCAATATCAGTACCATTATTCATAGCTACACCTACTTCGGCTTGATTAAGAGCAGCTGAATCATTTGTTCCATCACCAGTTACAGCTACTACTTCTCCCATTCTCTGGAATTTCTTAACAAGTGTCTGCTTGTCTTCAGGTTTAGTTCTAGCAAATACATCCACTTTACGTAAATTAGTATCTGTTTGAGCTTCAACTTCCTTACCAAGCATTGTATTAGGAGTCTGAGAGATATTAGCTTGAGCAGCAATAGATGCAGCTGTTTCAGGATTATCACCTGTCACAATCTTAACCTTAATTCCTGCATTTCTGGCAGCCTGAATTGCATCAGGTACATTACTTCTTACAGGGTCTTCAATAGCTACGTAGCCATCCCATATGAAGTCTGAAAGGGTATTTATGTCAGAACCAATCTTGTGTGCAAAAGCAATACATCTTCTACCTTTAGATTGTTGTTCTGCAAAATTAGGTATATTCTCGTTAGAGCAGAAATTCATCACTATTTCTGGAGCTCCCTTAATATAGGTAACTGCTCCATCACTAGTAATCATATATTTATTCTTAGAATTAAATTCTACTCTACCTGTTATATGAGTTTTATTTCTCTTATCAGTAATATCAACTGATTTTTGTACATATTGCAGACAAGCACCTTCTGTAGGATTTCCTACTACTTCTCCTGCAGGACTAAGATTAGCAGTAGAATTAAGTACAATATTATTTATAACAGCATTTCTATCTGTAAAGTCCTGGAATACTACTTTCATTTTATTCTCTGTAAGAGTTCCCGTCTTATCAGTAAGAATAAGAGTTGTAGCGCCAAGAGTTTCACAAGCATGCATCTTTCTAATAAGATTGTTAGCTTTCGCCATTCTCTTCATAGAATAAGCAAGGGCAAGGGTTACAGCCATAGGTAAACCTTCTGGTACTGCTACTACAATGAGTGCTACTGCAATCATTAAGAATTGTAAGCAATCATTTACAATGTCAATAGTATCTTTGCCTACATATCCCTGCTCTATAAATATATAACGTATGGCAAGGGATACAATAAGAATACTTGCAGCTGTGAATGCTATCTTATTAATTAAGCTAGCTAATCCATTAAGCTGTTTGTTAAGAGGAGTTTCTACATCAGTAATAGAAGATGCTTCTCTAGCGGTCTTACCTACTTCTGTTTCATCTCCTACTGCAAATACTTCACCTACACAAGTGCCTTCAGCTACAATAGTGCTTTTATAAATTCTATTTGTAGGATAGGTAGCAGTCTCTGATTCAAAATTAGTTTTAGTTACAGGATTTGTTTCTCCAGTTAAAGAAGCTTCACTTACTTTCAAATTGCTATATTCTTTAACAATAATATCGGCAGGAACTTCTTCACCAGCTTCAAGTATTACAATATCTCCTACAACCAAGTCTTTACGAGCTACTTGAATTACTCCATTATCTCGTCTTACCTTAACTAAAGTATCATCACTACTAGTTAAAAGAAGATCAAACTTCTTAGCTGCTGACCAGGTATTCCAAAAACCAATACCTACAGCTAAAGCAATGGCTACAATAATACCAATAGGCTCTGTAAATTCTCCCTTTACAAATCCTAAGGCAATAGATACTGCAGCTGCAATAAGTAATATTACAATAAGTGGATCCTTAAATCCATCAAGTAACATTACATACCAAGCATCTCTCTTCGGAGGTGTCAACACATTAATGCCATGTCTAGCACGTGAATCTTCTACTTCTGTTAAGCTAAGACCGTAATTTAAATCTGTCATTTTTTCTGTTATTATAATTAATTAAAGAAATGCAATTGTTGGACGCTTCATAGCATCAATTGAAGTCCAGCCTCCGAACTCACCAACTGCCTTAAAGCGCCATTCGCCATCTTTCTTATAAGCGACACCAAGGATAACTGCCTGCTTATCAGAAATCTTAGTACCTTCCTTACCGTCTTCAAGGTTAAACTTAGCTAAGACGTTTACAGGAGTGTTAGTGTTTCTCTGTACTCTATCACCTGTATAAATACGAAGACCCATATAAGGAATCTCACCGAATGTCTGATGTGTAAAGTTGTTGAGGGTGAATGCAATATACTCAACATGTGGGTTAAGTTCATTCAAGCGTACCTCAATAGTCTCATTATCAAGACCATCATTACCATTAGTATCACCTGAGCGATCATCACCACTATGACGAATACCTGGAGCACTTAAATTGTAATAAGCTACTTCGCCAATACAATTCTTATTGGCGTCATACAGAAGAACAGTAGAATCCAAATCTACCTTCTCGATAGAACCACCAATACCGAATAAACCACGACGCTTAATAGCTCCCCAGTTTGAACCAAAGAACAACTTACTTAAACCATTGTTAGACTCTTTAGACAGATTGATTCTGCCACCTTTACTTAAATTAATCATAAAACTTTATTAAATAATTGTGAATTACTAATTAACTAAAAATGGGAGTACCTAATTAAAGATACTCCCTTATAGAATCAAGAATTAAAACCGAATTAATTTATTATTAATTAAATAGCAGGGGCATCTGGCAAGATAAATCCATAGCCACGAAGAATATCACGATAGATAACGTTCTGATAGCTACCCTTGTCTTCTCCAAGAGCCTTGAACTTCCAATCACCATTGTGACGATAAAGTTGGCAGAATACAATGCAGCGAGACATACTTGCATCCTCAGTGAGGTCAAACTTAGCCAGAGGAGTAGTATTACCTTTAGCATACAAGTTACAATAAGCATTGTTAACCATACCAAAGTTCTGCTGACGATTCTTAGCATCGTGAATATTAACTACAATGATAATTTTCTCGACACTTGCAGGAACCTTAGTGGTGTCTACTACAATTGTCTCATCATCTCCAGCACCAGCACCTGTACGATTATCACCGGAATGCTTAATAGCATCTTTCCAATTTGGATGATTGTAGAAAATCAAGCCCTCATCTGGATCAGCTGCTCTGTCCTGTGCATTCAAAGGAATAGCAGCTACATCCAAATCAAATTCTACACCTGCCTGGGATGCTACATCCCAACCCAAACCAATTGAAAACTCTGTTACACCATTTGCTTCTTTAGCGAGGTTGATGTTACCTCCTTTACTTAATTGAATCATAATTGTGAATTTAATTAATATTTGCCGCAAAGTTTACGGCTAATTATAGTCATAACTTTATCATAAGTTAACTTTTTAGCTTCCTTCTCAGAATAACCTTCTATAATATAAGAATCCACTATTTTCTCAATTGCGGCATTCATTTCAGAGAATAGGTACTTTTGTTCTTTAGTTAACTTATCATCATATAAATAAGATTTATTCATCCATTTGTAAGTCAGCTTGAGTACTTTCTAAGTAATCTTTATTATCTAAGTCTTTAATAAGATTAACTAAGTCTCCAACAGTCTTTAGATTCTGAGCCTTATCATCTGTGATAGGATAACTAAACTCCTTTTCACACTCAATAACAATCTCTACTAAATCAAGACTATCTGCATATAAATCCTCGAAAGTATCTTCACTCTTAGCGTCTACACCGATGACTTCACTAACAATGTTTATTACTTTTTCTTCTATACTCATGCTTCAGGTCTTACTGGATAAATAGCATCTTCAAAACCATCAATGTCATCAGCATCAAGACCGCTAATAGGCTTATCACTGAACAATTGATTATGAATTGCTACGTCAATACTAATGGAGCGAGCAAGAATAACTAATTCTTCAGCTGCAGCATTAACATCTGTAGTGAATTTAACTGGGTCAATGCTTCTAATTTTAGAGGCAATATCCATAGTAGTATCATCACCAAGATCCAATAGAGAATCAAACTTCATTCTCTTGTTACGGAAGTCTACTACTTTGCTCTGAATGTTCTGTTCAGAGACACTTGCCATGTTCTTTAAGGCACTACTAACTCTAGAATCTTTTAAATCCTTAGTTGAAGCACCCACTACTTCTTTAATACTTTTCATTCTTAATTAAATTAATAAACGTTTATTTAAAATTACTGATGCACTCTTTGATTCTTTAGTTGGATTCGGTACAGGAAGTGCTTCAGACTTTTCAACCTTAAATTCATCAAGATGCTCTTGAATATAACTTTTAAATGGCTCATTATTAAGTAGTATCGAAATATGCCAATCATAAAGTTTATAATGGTCAGCTACTTCATTATCTATTTTATAGGAATCCGTATAAGCTAGAGCCTTGTTAAGGTCTATTTTATTTTCTTTAGGCTTATCAAATATGTAAGTTATTGAATTCTCCTCTGGTACTAATCCTATGACAAATAGAAAATTACATCCTTTGTCACATAGAGATGGAACGCCAAATAAACCTACGCAATAAGCATTTAGATATGACATGTTCTTTTCACATGCTTTATAAAAAGGCCCCCTGTTATAATCAGGTTTCTCCTTCATTATATATACTGTCTTACTATCTTCAGGACGTATTAAATAGTATTTAGCGTCAGGAATATTGTCTTTAGAATTATTCCGAGAAAAAGTTCCTTCCGTCGAGGGAATACAACCCTCTACTACCTCATCTTCATTCATTATATATCTTCTTTTTTAGTTTTAAACACATGTTCTGTATGGGTAGAAGTAAATCCTGGATTGTAT
>ERZ1023853.332-NODE-332-length-11489-cov-10.145706_pt1 | contig 11489 bp, 8 predicted proteins | sample MGYA00380386_ERZ1023853 | MGnify/ENA primary metagenome ERZ1023853 (study PRJEB33179, sample SAMN07449009) | human gut metagenome | biome: Human-gut; feature: Human associated habitat; material: Faeces | host: Homo sapiens | place: India: Bhopal | collected...
TTATGGTAAAACATCGAACAAACTTGAAAATGGAGTCTATCATAATGAATCCGGTTCAAGAATGATAGAAATTATAAATGACACACTAAAGTTATTTTCCTGTTCCTCTTCTTCATTAGAGGAGGGAGAAAGGAGCTATCATCCTTTGGCTATTTGTCAAATAACTGAAGTCAATAATACTTTTTTTGAGATAAATTCTATAGACTGGCCGATGCAAGGTGATGCTTTTAAGGACATTTCAATCACAGAAGAAGTTTCAGGTAATAACGCTCCTTATGAAATTTCTTTCGAAGTTCCTAATGCATCTAAGCCTATAAAGTTTGAAGTTTCGGTTAGAACAAACAGGTATTCAGGGGTAACTGAAAATGGAGAATGTACTATAGTGTTGAATCGGAATAGATTTTACCCTCCAGAAAGTTTTCGTTTTTCATTTCAACCAATGTCTTATGTCGAGAGTAATCCCGCAGGTCAATACTTTGGTGTTTTATACTACATGTATCCGTATGAAGTGAAACTGGATTCAGAGAAGAGTTTTGTTATAAAGCTACCTAATATAACAGACACAATTTTCAGCCATTATTATTTCTTTGGAGATTATATACAAGTTGTACATCATGGCATAAAATGGAGAGGTGAATATTATAAAAAGTTTTAGCGGACAGCAATATTACATAATTGTTTTTCTTACCTTTGCCCTCGGCTAAATAAAAAAATGAAAGTATGCCAACACGCATCAGCTATGACGGAATGTCGCGTCTGACGGCTGCCGGTTATCTTGAAAACGGCAAGCTTAACAATCATTTCTCCACCTCCTATAAGTATGACATTATGGGAAACATCCTTACGCTCCGTCGTGAAGGATTGCTCGACAGTGGCGACTACGGAACCATTGACGACCTTACCTACAGCTATGAAGGCAAGCAGACGAGGCTAACTGTTCAAAAAAACGCCACTACTCCACAACGATATGCTGATGTTCGTTGTGGGGTAGTGGCGTTGTTGTATATATAATAAGGTGTGGTCTTTTACTTCAAGTTGCCTACGCTGTGGAGATACTCCGCAATCTGTACTGCGTTGAGAGCGGCACCCTTGCGGATCTGGTCGCCTGAGAGCCAGAATGTCAGACCGCAGTCGTCAGCGAGATCCTTGCGTACGCGTCCTACGAAGACGTCGTCCTTGCCGGCTGTCTCGAGAGGCATCGGATAGACGAGGTTGGCGGGATCGTCCTTGAGAGTGCAACCGGGAGCGGCGGCGATGGCCTTCTGAGCTTCCTCTACGGAGATGGGACGCTCTGTCTCAATCCATACCGACTCAGAGTGAGAGCGCAGCGAGCTTACGCGTACGCACATTGCCGAGCAGCGAACGTCGCTGTGCATGATCTTGCGGGTCTCGTTGAACATCTTCATCTCCTCCTTTGTGTAGCCGTTGTCCGTGAAGACGTCAATCTGGGGAATGACGTTATAGGCGAGCTGATGAGGGAACTTGCTGACCGTTACAGGCTCGTTGTTGACAAGCTCCTTATACTCCTGCTGAAGCTCTGCCATTGCAGCGGCTCCTGCGCCAGAAGCGCTCTGGTAGCTGGCGATGTGGATGCGCTTGATGTGGCTGAGCTGCTCGAGTGGCTTCAATACCACTACCATCATGATGGTGGTGCAGTTAGGGTTGGCGATGATGTTGCGCGGACGGTTGAGAGCGTCCTCGGCGTTGCACTCGGGCACCACCAAAGGCACGTCGTCACACATGCGGAACGCGCTGGAATTGTCAATCATCACGGCGCCGTACTTTGTGATGGTCTCGGCGAACTCCTTTGATGTGCCGCCACCTGCAGATGTGAACGCCACGTCGATGTCCTTGAAGTCGTCATTGTGCTGAAGGAGCTTCACTTCATACTCCTTGCCCTTAAACGTGTATTTAGTTCCAGCCGAACGGGTAGAACCGAACAGTACGAGGTTGTCGATGGGGAAATCTCTCTCGGCGAGGATACGCAGGAATTCCTGTCCTACGGCTCCGCTTGCGCCAACAATTGCTACATTCATCTTGTTCTTGTATTTTTTATGTTAATTTTTTACTTTCCTTAAATAATATGTGCAAAGTTACAACTTTTTCTATCAACATGTTAAGTTTCATGCTTGTTTTTATGTATTATTGTATAATCTGCGTGTGTGCGTGCGCAGAGTGAGCGGAAGATAGACGGGACGAAAGCCTAAATAGACGTAAAGAAGGCTTATGTGGAGAGTGGAGGTCAGGCGGTGTTTTGTTGTTTACGCACACACGTAAAATCATATCTAAAAGTAAGCTAAAAAACGAAATCCGCCTCGTTTTTTTTTGGTGGATAAACTGAAATGAGCTATATTTGCGGTGTCAAAGTGACAAAACGACAAAAAATCTATAACATCAACTAAAAACCTTTTACTATGGAAGTCGAAAAGATTATGCAAGCCCTTGAGGCTAAACACCCGGGCGAAGCCGAGTACCTGCAGGCAGTCCGCGAAGTGCTCATTTCTATTAAGGACGTTTACAACCAGCATCCTGAGTTTGAGAAAGCCAAGCTCATTGAGCGCCTCGTAGAACCCGAGCGTATCATCACTTTCCGTGTACCTTGGACAGACGACAACGGCGAAGTACATGTAAACATTGGCTATCGCGTTCAGTTCAACGGTGCTATTGGTCCGTACAAGGGAGGTCTTCGCTTCCATCCGTCGGTAAATCTCTCTATTCTTAAGTTCCTCGGTTTCGAGCAGACATTCAAGAACGCGCTTACCACACTCCCGATGGGCGGTGGCAAGGGTGGTTCAGACTTCTCTATCCGCGGACGTTCCGACGCAGAGGTTATGCGTTTCTGCCAGTCGTTCATGACTGAGCTTTATCGTCACATCGGTCCTGATGAGGACGTTCCCGCTGGTGATATCGGCGTAGGCGGCCGCGAGATTGGCTACCTCTTCGGTATGTACAAGAAGCTCACACACCAGTATCAGGGTGTGCTCACAGGCAAGGGTCTCGAGTTCGGTGGCTCACGCATCCGTCCTGAGGCTACAGGCTACGGTGCTCTCTACTTCGTTCATCAGATGATGGCTACACGCGGTCTCGATCTGAAGGACAAGACTGTTGCTATCTCTGGCTTCGGCAACGTGGCTTGGGGTGCTGCCAAGAAGGCTACAGAGCTTGGCGCTAAGGTTATCACAATTTCTGGTCCTGACGGCTACATCTATGATCCGAACGGCGTTTCTGGTGATAAGATCGACTATATGCTCGAGCTTCGCTCAAGCGGTAACGACGTTTGCCAGCCGTACGAGGACGAGTTCCCCGGCTCTAAGTTCATTGCAGGCAAGAAGCCTTGGGAAGTTAAGGCTGACATCTACCTTACATGTGCTACACAGAACGAGCTCAACGGCAATGACGCTGATATGATTCTCGCTCAGAAGCCTCTCTGCGTTGCTGAGGTTTCTAACATGGGCTGCACAGCTGAGGCTGTTGAGAAGTTCGTAGCTGCTGAGCAGCTCTTCGCTCCTGGCAAGGCTGTCAACGCAGGTGGTGTTGCTACTTCTGGTCTTGAGATGACTCAGAACTCAATACGCTTGACATGGAGCGAGGCTGAGGTGGACGAGAAGCTCCACTACATCATGCACTCTATCCACGAGCAGTGTGTTAAGTACGGTACACAGCCTAACGGCTATATCGACTACGTGAAGGGCGCTAATATCGCCGGCTTCATGAAGGTTGCCAACGCGATGATGGCACAGGGCATCGTTTAAGAGCCCGCAACAAATATTTCGCAAGAAATCAGTCACTTGCGAATTTGTTCCAGCGAATTAAAGAAAAAAAGTAAGAGTTAGTTCCTTTAGAGAAAGGAATTCTATAATACATATAGGCAAATAGAAATCTACAAGGATACGGACTCTGCCTCACGTGATGTGGTCGCAGAGTAACGGTCCTTGTTTTTTTTCGTTTTATTCTGTTTGCTACCTTTTTTAACCGACAGTTTAAGCCAAGTAAAGACAAACGTGAATTTGAAAAACATCCTCTTAGGCTTCAGAATATCGTATGAGCCTTGAGGTTTAAAATAATAACAGCCTCTGTTAAGAGGATTCTCACAATCAGGAAAGGAGAACATATTTATGTATGCAATAAGAATCTTGGTCCTGGCATTGTCGATGACAGTGTGTCTTGCCGTGATGGCGCAGACACAACGTGGCAAGGCCTCCTATTATTCGAAGCGTGCCACTGGTGCGCGGACGAGCAGCGGTGAACGGCTACACCATGACAGCCTCACGTGTGCTCACCGGACATATCCATTCGGCACGCTATTGCGTGTCACCAACGAGAACAATGGCAAGGAAGTCATTGTTCGGGTTACCGACCGCGGTCCTCGCGGGCGTGGCAGAATCATTGACTTATCTTACGGAGCAGCCAGACAGCTTGGCATCCTCTCGCAGGGGGTGGCGGTGGTACGTGTGGAGCGTGTACGTACCAACAAGGTGCCGTATCGTCCTGAGCCGGAAGTGGATGATTTGCCGGAATTCGATTTCGAGATTACAGAATATACAGTTCCTGAAAACGGAATTATGCACCTTCCTAAGAAAGGAAAGGTGCATAAATAATTAGGAGTTACTTCTTGCTTCGCTTCATCGTATTGACCTTCACTACGGTGACGTACGATACGGGTTTGCCGTCGTGTTCTGCGGAGACGAGCAATCTGGCTTCGCCGTCCTTGATGCGGCGGTCTGCCTTGACGGAAGCGGTGTAGCGTATGCCGCTGCCCGGACCAATCTGCTCCACCAGAATGCTCGGCGAAATCTGGATATGGCGGTTGTCTTCTGCCTCCTTTACTGTGGGTATGATGCCGAAGACGGGCAGGTTAGAGTGGTTATATATCTCGAACATCATCTTGCCTTCTTCGTCGGCTTCCAGTATGCCGTCACCGTTGGCGTCCGTAAAGCTGACATTCTTTATCTCGAGACGCTCGGCGTCAGCCCTTTCCAGCGTGCTTGCGCTGACGGATGACGATCCGTATCCGGTGGTGTCTGCATTGAAGTCGATGCAGTCATTGCCAGAATTGGTGGTGTCCACCATCTGTGACGGGTCGATTTCCTGGCTGTCATCCGCACCGTTGTAAGAGTGGGCGTATGTATCGTCGTAAGAGTGGGCGTATGTATCGTCATCGTATTGCTGATTACGTGCAGCCGCTCTCTTCTGTCTTTGTATGCGTTCGTTGCGTTGTCCGAGCCTCTCGCTCTGTTCTGCCTTAGCCTGTTTGTCAGCTGAATTGCCTATGGCTCCACCCACGATGGCACCTCCTGCCATACCGATGAGCGTGCCGACGTCGCTGCCGCGCGGTCCTCCGGCTATGCCACCGATGGCAGAACCAACGACCGAACCTAACGAACTGCCGGCATAAGCGCCTGCACCCGCTGCCGTCATACAACTGCTTACAAGAACAGCGCCGCTGACCAATAATATCATATCCTTTCTCATGATGTATATCCTCCTTGTTCCTATTTATCTAATTGTCTGATTTTCTTTTTGCAAATATATAAAAAATATGATATAACTACCATATTCTTAATGCTAAAAGAAATATAAAACAATAATCGAAAGGAATTTTAGAACTTCATTACTGATAAAACTACAATTCCTTTCGATATAAAACAGCAATTATCTTTCGCTGTTGAGCGTTGCCTCCAGCTGATGTATCATCTTCGAAGTTTCTGCCGGATCCTTGCTGAGAACGGCGGGAGCAAACTTGTTTACCAAGGCATTGAGCTTCTTCAAGTTGCCCTTCTTTCCGTTACGACGATAGATTTGGCGGAGCTGCCATATCTTTTCGGCGTTCTGGAAGCCTTCCACAAGTCGCTCGAAGCGGATGCTTGGGCGTGGTCCGGGATAGATGCTGTATGTGTCGCCGGCTGCCCAAGTACGGAAACGTGTGTCGCGCAGAGGGTCTTCCGTCCAGCTGTTTACTGCCCAACGCAGATATCCGTCATAGTCGGCAGCCACCGCATGTATACCAATCCATGCCGCTTCGGCAGGTGAGGAGAACGAGAATGTGCCGGGGAACGGTTCGGTGCAGCAGGTGTAGTATGTGCTTATCTGTCTGCGCTCTCGGCGTTGGCGCAGCACTTCTTCAGGGAATTTTTGTCCGTAAGGGATGGAGAGATAATAGAGGTCCTGCTGTATCTCGTCATGATAGTTGCCTGCAAGCGTAATCTTGAAGTCTGGGTCGGCGTCCTTTATCACCTTGATGGCTGCCTTCATTGCCTCCATAGGGCGTTCGTCCATTGAGATGGCGGTGCGGCTGAACCATCCTTTCTGGCGCAGATGACGGGCGAAGTCGCGGAGGAAACCGCCCCAAAAGACAGCGTAGGCAGAGTCGCCCGGCTCGGCACGCACAAACTTCACGCGGTTCGTCGCTTCGTCATAATAGTCGAAACTGAGGTTCCAGGGTATCATGGTGTAGCAGGAGATGAGCGCATCACGCATGCCAACCTCTTCCGTCATAAACTCCACCCACTTGTCGAATACTGCATAGCTGTACGTCCACGTGCCGTCGATGTGGCGGATGCGCGTCACCATGCTGTCGTACGGGTCGAAGGTCTGACCGTTCCACGGCTTGTGCATGATGGAAGCCGTGATGGCGTGCTGTCCGGCGTCAGCCAGCATGCGCATTATAGGCAGCATTGCGTCCAGATGTTCGCGGCTCCACGGCTCCACGCCATAATAGCGAGCCACGGCGTAAGGGTTCTGCCAAAGGTCGATATTGAGGTGCCATTTTGACGGTTCGGTAAGCTCACGGTCTGTTACTTTCAGCTCTATCTTCAGCTTCTCTTCCTTCATTCCCTTGCCGCTTACGCACAGCGTGCCCTCGTAAACGCCCGGCTTGGCGTCGCGCGGCACACGGATGTTGAGCCAGATGGGTTGTGTGGAAGTTCGTTTTACAGCCAGATATTTATTCGTGTCAAGCACGTCAGCCACAAGCGACGAGTCCCAATCTGCCTTATTATCGCGACAACCGCAGCCTCCTTTCCCGTCTTTATTAAGCTCGTCGGTCATGACGTATCGCACGAAGTAAGGCTGGGCATTCTCTGACTTTATCACGTTGCCCTTGGCAGATCGGAGGTCTGAGACGCTGAGGCTGACGTTGTCAAGGTCGCGGAGCGTATAGATGACAGCCTGAGCGTTGACACGTTCGCCGCGCCAAGCTGTCTTTCGGAGCGAGCGCGATGCTGACAATCCGGTCGGAACAGCGTGTTTGCCGTAGCGTACATCGGTGGAAGCCCATGCCGTACGGACGCTGTCGCGTCCCAGACTGCGTGTCCAAAGCTCGATGGGGTCGTGTGGCTTGGGGTCGGCAAGCTCCTCATATTGTCCTAAAGGCTTGGCTCCCTTGTCGTGCTTTTGCGCCTGTGAAGCGATAGGCGAGATGATGGAGGCTATTATAATTAATGTAAGCAACAAGAGTGGAGCGTTATTTATTCTCATATCTCGTTATTATTATATATATGTCTATACGTTTGTTTTACTTCACCATTATCTTCTTTCCTTCCACCATGTACATTCCCTTGTCGAGGCGGATATCCTTATTGCCCTGCACCATGCCTCGGAAAGCTGAGCGTCCGGCTATGTCGTTGATGGTAACGATGCGCTCTTCGGGCGTTACGATGCGGATGCCGCCGTCCGTGGCAAAGACGTCCACGTTGCGGAGGTTGTCCGTATTGATGTTGCCGATGGCTGTTGAGGGTGGGAGAGTGGCGCTTTGTCCGTCCTTCTGATACAGTCGTACATAATCGAAGAATGTCTCGTACGTGAACGAAACGTCACACGGACGTGCCCACGAGCCGTCGCCAACACTCTGATTGAGGATAAGATAGAATGGCTTGTCGAAGGGCCACTGTCCCTTGCTGAGCAGGCCGGCGTTCTTCGACTTTGCGTAAGAGAACACCTTCACGCCGTCAACGAACCATGAGAGAAGCTCCGGCTCCCATTCCATAGCTATGACATGATAGTCATCAGCGTTAGTGTAAATGCCGCCTGAGTTAGGCTTTGCCTGATTGAGGTCGTAAGTAACGTGTGTGTGAACGGTGTGGTAAGTGCGCCCTTCAGCGTCAATCTGTTCCCAAAGGTCAATCTCACCGCACGTCGGCCATCCTGCCGAACCGTCCTGCGGCATCATCCAGAAGGCGGGGAAGTTGCCCGTATGCGGCGTAGTGCGCAGTCGTCCCTCGATGCGTCCGTACGTGAAGTTCATCTTGCCGGCGCTTTCCACGGCACCGCTTATCATGTCCACGTTGCCTTCCTCGTCGATGTCGTTGGCTATGCAGCGTGTCACGAGATTGCCGTCCTTGATGTAAGCCGTGCGCTTCTGGCCCTCTTTGGTCTGCGCTGTGAAGCGTTTCCATGTGGGATTCTCGCGTGAGCAGCGGCTCCAGTTGGCTTCGTTCGGCATCGTACCGTCCTCGCCGTTGAATTCATCGGCGAACACCAGCTTGTATTCCTCCGTTCCGTCCGGCTCGAACACCGCCGTTACCATTACGTCGCCGTCTACGTTCTTGCCGTCGATGGTGAATGTTTCGTCCGCTTCAGCGTCCGTCACGTCATACTCGTCCCACTGTTTTATGCCGTCAACGTATTGTCCGCCCTTGATGTTCTGTCCGTGGCGCACCTTCACGCCCTTAAGTTGATAGCCCTCAGCAGGAGCCACAGGCATAAAATAGATGGGCTTGCCCTTTGCCACTGTGGTCGGTACGCCCGAAAAGTCGTCGCCAACTATGTGTCCGCCGATGGCGTTAATTTCCAGTTTTACGTTGTCAGACTGAGCCAATACGGGCGAGACTGCTGACATTGCGCTTATGCACAATGCTATGGGTAAGATGTGATTCTGTTTCATGATTAGTTTTTATATGTATAAGTAATGTTTATGTAAAGGTAAGGCTATTTATCCGGTTGACAAAGCAAAACCTTGTTTTGTGATTCATTTTTTTAGTTGTAGCGTTTTTTTATAAATCCAAATGACTGAAAATCTAAAAATTAATGTAATTTTGTGTACTGATAGGTTGATATAAAAATATTTCAGAAATACATTTACCGATATGACTAATCTTCTTCTATTACAATACACTTGCTTTCTTGTGTCACTGTTATTAGCGCCTATAATAATAGTGTCGTATTTCATACAGGAAGGTACAAATCGCAGATATGAGCGTTCCCGCTGGATGCTGGTCACTGCCGTACTCCTTCTTGCTCTCCATTATTTTCTTCAGATGCGCTTTTCCATCCGTGCCACCACAGACGCCGGCGCCACGGTGGTGAACATCCTCTTCTATACTCCCGCTGCCTTTCTCTTCTCCGGCTCAGTACTCGGACTTGAAGGCGACCGTCGGCGATTCCGTAGCTATGTGTTGTTCTGAGCCATGTGTACCTTTCTCATACTATTGCTGTTTTTTATAGGGTGGCTGAGAAACGGCTGTCTGGAGATGCCATACGTGCAACCCATAATGCATGCAGTGTACTTCGTGGTAATGACCGTGTTTGTGCTTGTTCCGTGGAAGGCTATAAAGCGTAGCCGTAAGAGGGTAATCAACGAGACCGGTGGCGACATCGTACCATACAAGCGCTTTGTCGGCTCTGCCTATCTGCTGATGAGCACCACATTGTCCGTGCTTGTCATTGCGATAGTCTGGCGACCTTTGCTTTTCATAATAGCTCCGTTCGGACTCTTTGCTATCTTCTTTTACGTCCTCTGCTTTGTCTATCTCGGTTTCGGCATGGCATCCATCAGGGACGTGCTCGATGAGGATGTGTCGGGTGAAGAATCGTGCGGAGCTGATGATGATTCGGACAATAAGGAGAAAGAATCTGTGCTTTACCCTGCAGAAATGGCGGAGAAGGTGGGTATGGCATTGGATAAATGGGTGAAAGAAGGCGGTTATCGCGACTCGAGCACTAATATCTCAAAGGTGTCGCGCGAGGTTTTTCTTTCGCGTCGCGAACTGAGCGAGTATTTCGACCTGCATCTGCATTCCACATTCCGAATCTGGCTTTCCGACATCCGACTGGCGGAAGCGCAGAAGATGATAGCTGCGCATCCCGAATACAGCAATGACACCATCTCCTCTTCCTGCGGCTTTTCGTCACGTAGCCAGCTCTACAAAATCTTCAGCGACAAGCTCGGAATGTCGCCAAAGCAGTGGAGAGAAAAGTTAGGTATGGAGGAACAAAAGGGGTCAAATTCGGATGAAAACGAATGAAAAACGGCCTTTAGGTGTCCGATTCATACCGAATCAGACACCTAAATCAATGGAATCGGACACATACGCATAGGAATCGGACACATTTTTACGAACTTTTTCTATATCTTTGTAATATCAAAAGTGTGGGGTGCCATACTTTTTCATCAACCTATTAATTTCAAAAGCACGAATAGATTGAGAGAATAATATGGGCATATTTCCAGTAAAGCAGAACAGAAAGTAGACAGTAATATGTACAGATGTTACAAATAAAGAATCACACAAGTAATGCCCATAACGAAACCGATAAGATTTTTAAAAAGGCTGCAGCAAGTGATTGCCGCAGCCTTTTATTGTATATGGATTAGCTTCTTTTTAAATTCTGATAACTTCCATTTTGACCTCTTGTTTCCTTTTATTCTCCGACGAGCGTTATTCCGTTGTCGGAGATGGTAATGAGTCGGCGCTTATACAGGTCGCCGACCGCACGCTTATACACCTTCTTGCTCACTTGGAAGCGATGCTTGATGTCCTCAGCGTCGCTCTTGTCGCCAAGGTCGCAGTGTCCGCCGTTGTCGCGCAGATACTGTAGGAGCGTTTCGGAGAAGTCGAGTGTCTGCTGGCGGCCAGTCGGCTGCAGCGTCACGTCAATCTTTCCGTCTGGACGAACCGTTGAGATGTAACCCTTTACACGGTCGCCTGTGTGCAGATAGCGGAACACCTGGTCTTCGTATACCAGTCCGGGGTAACAGTTATCAATGATGACCTTAAATCCCATCTCAGTCTTCTGCCACACCAGAAGGTCTACTTCCTGTCCGTTCTTGTAGTATGGATGGCGTTCGCTGAAGTAGCGCTCCACCTTTGCTGAAGCCACGATGCGATAGCTGTCCTCGTCGATATGTACGTGTACGATGTATTTCTCGCCCTTCTGCATGCGCATCTTCTGCTCGCGGAACGGACAGAAAAGGTCCTTCATGAGGCCCCAGTTGAGGAACGCGCCGTACTCGTTCACCCACGCTACCTCCAGGTAAGCGAAGTCGCCCACCTTGCAAAGCGGATGCTCAGTAGTGGCAACCGGACGTTCGTCCTGGTCAAGATAGACAAACACCTCCAGTTCGTCGCCGGGCTTGACGCCCTCTGGTACGTAACGTGACGGCATCAGAATCTCTCCCTCGTCGCCGCCGTCGAGATAAATTCCGAAGTCAACTTCCTTGACTACGGTCATCTTATTGTAATCTCCAAGTTTTATCATATAATATATGTTAG
>ERZ1023853.343-NODE-343-length-11118-cov-81.374220_pt1 | contig 11118 bp, 4 predicted proteins | sample MGYA00380386_ERZ1023853 | MGnify/ENA primary metagenome ERZ1023853 (study PRJEB33179, sample SAMN07449009) | human gut metagenome | biome: Human-gut; feature: Human associated habitat; material: Faeces | host: Homo sapiens | place: India: Bhopal | collected...
GCAACTGTCCGGATATCGATATCAAGGAAAATCATTTCGCCGTGGAGATTATCACACAGCACCACTTGGGTGCCCGTGTTACTCGCCGCACACCTTATATCAACTGTTACGGTGCATACGTATTGAATCCTGACACCCAGAAGGTGGATACCTATCTGAGCAAGGTTACCGTGATGTGTACCGGTGGATGTGGTGCCGTTTATCAGACTACCACCAACCCTGTGATTGCCACTGGCGATGGTGAGGCGATGGTATACCGTGCCAAGGGTACCGTGGCCGACATGGAGTTTGTCCAGTTCCACCCAACCGCTCTTTATCATCCGGGCGAGACTCATCCTGCCTTCCTCATCACCGAGGCTATGCGTGGATACGGTGGCATCTTGCGTCTGCCTAACGGCGAAAGTTTCATGGAGAAATATGATAAGCGATTGAGTCTGGCTCCTCGTGACATCGTGGCTCGTGCTATCGATAAGGAGATGAAGATTCACGGATTGGATCATGTCTGTCTCGATGTAACCCATAAGAATCCTGAGGAGACCAAGCGTCACTTCCCTAATATCTACGCCAAGTGTCTGAGCATCGGCATCGACATCACCAAGGAGTATATCCCTGTTCGTCCTGCCGCTCACTATATGTGTGGTGGTATCAAGGTTGATTTGAACGGCTGTTCAAGCATCAACCGTCTCTATGCCCTGGGCGAGTGTTCATGCACCGGTCTGCATGGCGGTAACCGTCTTGCCAGCAACTCGCTCATCGAGGCTGTGGTTTATGCCGAGACTGCTGCCAAGCACAGTATTGAACATGTAGATGAGTACGACTTCAATGAGAAGGTACCAGCATGGAATGATGAAGGTACTTTGACCAACGAAGAGAAGGTGCTGATTACACAGAGCGTGAAAGAGGTGGGCGAATGCATGAGCAACTATGTAGGCATCGTGCGCAGCGATCTTCGTCTGAAGCGAGCATGGGACCGTCTCGACCTTCTCTACGAAGAGACAGAAAACCTCTTCAAGCGTGTAAAGGTAAGCAAGGAACTCTGCGAGCTCCGCAACATGATTAACGTGGGTTATCTCATCACCCGCATGGCGATAGAACGCAAGGAGAGCCGTGGTCTCCACTATACCATCGACTATCCTGTTCATGCTTACGACAAGAAATAAAGTTTTTTTAAGCTACCATATAAAGCCGCCAGGATATTCTCACACGATATCCTAGCGGCTTTTTCTTTGCCTACAGGAAAGTTCAAATTCTTAATGACATAGATGACCACGCTTTTGCAGCAAAGATTTTGGTAAAACGACATAAATCGCAAAAATAAATTTTGGTAAAACGACATATTTTTGCTAAAAAGATTTTGGTAAAACATATTTTTTATATATCTTTGCACCCATAAAACATTGAAAATATGGAGAATATGGTATTCAAGAGAAAAATATATAGCCAAATGGCTGAATGGAAGGAAATTTCCAAGGGAAGTACAGCCCTCCTTGTAGAGGGTGCTCGCCGTATTGGAAAGTCAACTATCGTAGAAGAATTTGCCAAGAATGAATACGAATCATACATTATGATAGATTTCAATGAGGCTTCCAAGGAAGTGAAAGCACTCTTTGATGATCTTATGAATATGGATTTTATTTTTCTTTTCCTGCAGAATGCTTACAATAAAACATTGCATGAGCGAAAGTCGGTTATCATCTTCGATGAGGTACAACAATGTCCGAAAGCCCGACAAGCCATCAAGTATTTGGTAAAAGACGGTAGATATGACTATATAGAGACTGGCTCACTTATCAGCATACATAAGAGCACTAAAGACATTAGCATCCCTAGCGAAGAACATCGTATCGAGATGTTTCCGATGGATTACGAAGAGTTCAGATGGGCCATGGGGGACACGGCTAGCGTGCCTCTGCTGCGTCAAGTCTTCGATAAGAAAATATCTCTAGGCGAGGGAGTCAACAGATTGAAGATGAGAGAGCTACGCCTATATATGTTGGTAGGAGGAATGCCACAAGCTGTCAATGCTTATCTTAACACCAACAATCTACAGCAAGTAGATACCGTAAAGCGACAGATTCTCCAACTATATGCTGATGATTTCAGAAAGATAGACCCATCGGGCAAAATATCCAAACTATTCATGTCTATCCCAGCCCAATTGAGCAGGAACCAGCTCCGCTATCAGCCTACTTCTGCTGTAGGAAGAATGGCTGCTGAGAAAATAGATGAGTTGATACTCAACTTAGAAGACAGCAAGACTGTTAACATTGCTTACCACACGGATGATCCGAATGTAGGAATGCCACTGACAGCCAACATCAACAAGTACAAACTGTACATAGGCGATACGGGACTATTCGTAACTTTGGCTTTCTGGGACAAGGATTATACGGAGAACATCATCTACCAGAAACTGTTGAGCGACAAGCTATCCACCAACATGGGATACGTATTTGAGAATCTGGTTGCCCAAATGCTGAGAGCCTCAGGCAACAGACTCTTTTACTATACTTTTCCAAAGGATGCCACGCATTCTTACGAAATCGACTTTTTGTTGTCACGCGGCAGTAAGTTGTGCCCTATAGAGGTCAAGTCGTCTGGATACAAAACGCATGCCTCGCTTGATGCTTTCTGCCAAAAATTCTCCAACAGGATAGTAAATCCGTACTTGGTTTACACCAAAGATCTGCAGAAAGATGGGCAAACACTCCTGATTCCGATTTACATGACCCCATTCTTATAAAGCAATGTTTTTTTATTGTACCTTTGCACCGCAGTTGGGCGATAAAAACATCATCTCGTCAGCGAGAACTTGATGCTCAGGCCGAAATCCTGTGTGGTGGTAGGATAACTGCTGCTCGACAGGAGCGGGGTGTTGGTCTGACGGTCATAATAGAAACTCATGGTAAGGAGTTTGCTGAAGGTATAATCGGCAGAGAAGCTCAGTTTCAGAGCATTGTTGCCGCTGCTGGCACTGCTTACCATTGAGGCAATATCACGAACGATGGCTGCCTGCTTGCGGAAACTGAAGTCAAGACGTAGATTCAGATCATGGTTGGTACCATTCTGAACCGTCTTGGTGGTCGACGCATTCTTATTGGCTGCATTCTTGTTGCCGCCCTTCGACTTGGAACGGGAGGCCTTGGCACCCCAGCCGAAAACATCGAAGTTGTTGATGCGGTAACCCATACCGATTACCCAGTCCTTACTCAATGCCTCGTTCAGCTGCACACTCGTCATACTGAGGTTCAACACACGGGTCTGGCGATATTCTGCCTTCACCGTCATATTATTGTTGAATGTGACATCCATACCCAATAATGGCGAGAACGACTCGTTGATACTTACCTGCGAAATGTTGAACATGCTGCTTGGCGACGGATTGCCCGTAGTGGCATCACTCACGAAGCCGAGACCGTTCATATACTCCTGGAAGGTGCTGTAACTGTTGTAGCTGCCTACCGCAAAGACGCTCTTGTAAGAGTGGTTGATGTTGATACTCTTGAAGTGCTCGTTGAACCAAGGCAGACGTCCCAGTCCACTATAACGGATAGTCCAGTTTGGCAACATCCGGCTCAAAGCTGGGAATACCGAGAGTGAATTGCCACCCATCGAGGTATAAGCCTTGAGGAAGGCAGGAATCATGACATCGCTGCTATACTGGTTGACCGGCGTGCGGGAAGCATCAAACTTGCCGCCAGCCAGAGCCGAACCAGCCGGATAAACAGTTCCGGCATACTGCGCCTCTACCCTATCTCTGAAACCAGCCAGCGAGTTGACAAACTTCTCGAAGGTCTTGCTGCGATACCCCGAATTGGCATTGCCCATTCCCTCGAAAGCCGACCCCAGCGAGATGGTAGTCATCTGGAAGGCTCCACTCTGGGTAGTTGGCGTTCCTTCATACATATACTGTATGCTCTTCTGCGTGGTCTTGGTACGTGTGGCTGAGAGATCAATCTTGAAATCCTTGACAGGCTCCAAGGTGGCACGCAACGTAAGATTATCCGTTCTGCTGGTAGTAGCAGGTGTTGCGATACTGTCGTTGCAGAGCAGCCAGTCGTTGTTTCTAGCCTTCTCGATATAATCGTCGCCAACCATACCGAAGGCGAAGTCAAGACCCGGTGCCATCTGTCCCACCTTCTTCTGTCCGAAGGCATCACCCACACTAGGCAAGAAGCCCGGCAGGGTGAGCTGATAGCTGCTGCGATAGTTGATGCTCACATTGCGCACCATCATTGCCAAGCGACTAGCCAACTGCAATCCCTTATACCATTTCTTATCATCAAGCGGTTCCTTAGCCAGTACGGAGAGTTTCACCTTCATGGCAGTATCTACCTTTGAGATGATTCTGATCTGGTTATTATCCACCTTTTTATATTTAAGCGGGAATACCTTGCCGTCTTCCGTCTTGGCATTCACAATCAGTCGCTTGGTATTCTTACCGTGGCGTATCTTGAATGTAGTATCAGGCAGGAGGGTGATTTCCCGTTCGAAGGCACGCTTGTTCTTAGGCAGCGCCTTCTTCGGATCAGCCGCCTGTTCCTTTGCTTCCTGCTTCTTTTTCTTTTTTTCCAGCTTCTTGCGCTGCATCTGTGCCCTACTCTGGGTACGGTCAAACTTATCGTTTACCTTCTTCAGGAAAGGCACATGGTTGTAGAGTTTCACCAGATTGAAGTTACCGTTCAATGTCAGCTCGCGCTGGGTATTGATGGTGTTTCCATACGAGTTACCCTCCTCATCCTCTGTACCGCGCTCCCAAGAATAGTTGGCATTGTAAGAGGCATCGCTGTTCACCCAGTCGAAGACAGGCAGCAGATTGAGAGGCACCTTGTAGGATGCCTGGAAATTCTGACTGTAGTCGAGCGGTGCACCCCAGTGGCGGATGCTGGTCCATACGGAATCCTTCCAGGCATGATACTGGTCGGCATAAAGATCCTTGTTGACCGGTGTATATGGTTCCTCTATCTGTGCATGGGTAGCACTCTGGAAGTTCATGTGCAGGTTCTTGGTCAGATCCCAGTTGATGGAGAACTCACGGTTCCAGAGGAACTGTTCACTGAAGGTGAGCGGCAACTTGGAGTCTACTCCGGCAGCTCCACTCATCAGGGTTTCCATATCGCGCTCCTGCAACTCGTAGTAGTCGCGCGTCATCTCGGTATTGAAGGCTATGTTCTGCGGCAGCCAGTTCAGTCCGAAACGTTTCAGAATGTCGAGCCACTTGCTCTTGTTCTTCAGTCCCTTGAATGGTTCCCAAGCCTTATAAACCGGACTCCACGAATAATCCAGGGCTCCGCGCCAGTTGTCCTTTCGCTCATACATCGTCGTTTCACCCGTAGTATACTGATGCTGATGACTGTAGGTGAATGAGAAGTTGGCTGGATCGTATGGCATCGGATGTCGCTTGGTAGCGATACCCACCCGGGCATTCGAGATGGAGAAGTTGGTCTGCGTAATCTTGGTGGCAGCGATATTCTCGATAGAATCGCGTTCATGCTTGGATCCGGCAGCATCGAGAGCATCCTTCAACTCCATATCGGTATCCAACGGATTATACTTAGGAGTGGTCTTCTCCTTGGTAACACTATAATATAAAGGTATGCTCACCTTCGCCTTGTCAGGGAAGAACTTACCCATTTCGAGCGATGTGGTCACACTGTAGGTACCGTAGTTATCGGTGGTGCGACTTGCCACGCCATCTTCCAGACCGCCGAATCCCTCGCTGATGTATCTGCCGGTGGCATTCACGCTACCCAGATCGGAGAGTTGTACGTTGAGGTTGGCATTGGCAGCCCAACCACCCGAATTATTGTGTTCCTTGAGTCGGAGTTCGTTTATCCATACCTCACCACTCTTGATGTCGGCAGAATTGTTTCTCACACCCAGCATCATGGTCTTCACCTCGCCGAGACTCGGATTACCCACGATGGTAATCTTGTTCTGCGGATGTTCTGCATCCATCATGGAATAAGGAGCGAGATAAGAAGCCACACCCTGTGCCTTCGCCTTGTTACGGTTTTTCTTCAATGCCGTAAAAACACTCAGCGGCACATCGAGCATATTCTCCTCAGGCCATACCGCCTTACAGTCGGCAAGCACATAGCGGTTGTAGTTGGAGCGTGGCTCGGTGAGTTTCAGCGGGATTTCATACTCGTAGTAATTGTTCTTGTAATCGCTACCCAGACGGATGAAGACTGAGAGATCACCATCCTGCAGACGGGTGGTATTCTGCTCCAGGGCATTGGCATGGGCAAACATCTGGATGCGCTTGTACTGGCGCAGATCGATGGTAGAATTCTTGTAAACCGCCTTCGCCTCGCCTGTGCTCATGTTCTTGACCACCAGACTCAACGCCTGCTCGTTCGCCTCAACCAACTGAGGCTGACTAGGATCCTGTTCGCGCTTGATACCCGGAGGCAAGACATAGTTGACCGGTGTCTTCTCGCCGTTCTCTTCCAGACTCACGCTGCTTGCGTCGAGGGTTCCGCCACTGGCTGCACTAAGCGGCTGATCATAGGTACGCCACTTGCCCATCACGAGGTCGAAGGTACCGAAACGCAGCACGATAGGTTTCTTGAAACCGGTGAGGAACATACGCATGAAGCGGATGCTGGAGAAATCGTTGATGTTGCCCTGACGGCTCTCAAACTCATCGATAGGTATGCGGAACTGATACCAAGTAACGGTAGACTTGGTATTATCACGCCAGGTCTGGCTGTATTCACGCTTATCTACAATATGATTGTTACCCACCACGAAATCTTCCGGACGGATGCTGACACGATACTGGAAGTATTTCTCATATTCGTTGAGCGTATAATCCTGGTTGATATCCTCGACATCCGGCGTTGACTTATAAGAAGTATCATAGCTCTCAGAACGGCTGTCGCTGTCAGGCGAGTTGCCCTGAGGATTGTTGATATACTTATATCGCTGCAAGATAGGAGCGCGCATCTCATCCCAGTCGGAACCGCGGAAATAGTGGTAGTCATCACGTGCCGGATCGGCAAAGATGCTGTCGAATACCGCCTGGTTCACCTTGCCCTGAATCTGGTCGAGATAAGCACTCTTGTAGAATTCCTGCTCCTCGGCATCAGTCAGTCCGTTGAAACCCACATCCTGCAAGGCTCTGCTGCCACTGGTGGTAGCAAAGGCATAGGTCACGGTGCTCTGGGTAGGAATCTTACCCCACTGGGTATAGGTGTAGCTCTTGCTGCCATCTACCGGCATGCCACTCTCATAGAATTTCTTGCCATCACGCAGGATATCCTCGCTCACCTCGCCCAGGTTGATGTAGAAATCGCCACCATAATCGGCAGCATCAGCCTCTTCGCGGGAATAGATGAACGGATCGAGCATCCAGAACTCGATGTATTCGATGTTTGCCTGCTCGAAATCGTTGGTATCCAGCTTACGCATCATTCCGCCCCAGTTGCGCTGCGGATTCTGCAGGGTTCCGTCTGCCTGCAAATCTGTTACATTGAAGTTGTATGGTCCCGGCTCGCTTGGATAGTAAGCCAGATTGAGTACATTCAGGGTATTGGTAGCGCCCTGATAACTGCTCTGGTCGCGCAATGGGAAGAGCTCCTTGGTATAGACCTCGCGAACATAATGGTTACTCAACTGCTTGAGGTCGCCCTTGATATGTCCCGGAGTGAGCGAACTTCCACGGCGGGTGAACAGCGGATCGATGGTATACCAGGCTAGACGCGAACGGTGGAAACCGCTGCTCAGACCGGTCTTATCGCTGTAATCGTCCTTGAAATTGAGCGAAGGCACACTGGATATAAACCAGGAGGTAGGAGTCGTTACATCGATGGTAGTCTTCGTACCCTCGAAGTCATCGATATAAGATGCATTGTCCTGTGTGCCGCCTGCCTCACCGGCAATAAGCTGGGCAAATTCTCCTGTAAAGGATATCTGCGATGGCTGGGTGAGGTGCAGGAATGGTATCTTGTCAAGCACATTGGTGAGCCACTGACTCTCCTTGCGCCAATTGAGATTGATGCCCCAAAGGGTGTTCTTCAGCGGTTCGGATCCCATGGATACCTTGGTGGTAAGCGCCTGTTCGGAGAGGTGCTGGATAGTACCGCTCAACTGGAAGTTCTTGGTAAAATCATACTCCCAGTTCAGTCCGAACATCGTTTTTCGGGTTTGTCCGAAATCGGTATTACTCTCCAGAGAAACGTTGACAGCCGTACCGGCATCGATGATGCTCTGGTTCAGGATGGTCACCTCACCGGCACTGTAATCTACCGAATAGTCGGTGCCCTCTTTCAGGGTGATACCGCCTGCCGTAACGACCACCGAGCCCTGTGGCACATTGTAGGCATCAAGCGAGATTACATTGGCTGCAGAGCCCTTGAACTGTCCCACAATCTGATACTTGTTCTTTTCGGCTATCTGCTTGGCTACGGTCTTCGTACTGTCATAAAGTTCGGTAAAGGCATACTTTTCAGCCTTGTCGGCAGCCACGCCCCGCTTGACCAGATAATCACGCATATAACTGCCGAAAGGCTCTACCTTCGGAATGAACACGCGTCCATTAGAGATGGTATAGCCTTCTACATAATCGAAATATCCATTGCTGTGTGCCTTGTTGTTGTTATCCAGACGGTCGGCGCCCAGCACACGGATGATTGGCTGCTCCTTCACCTGCTGCTCAGGGATATAACTGAGATATACGCCGGTGGTATCGCTCTGGTATTTCACATCCAGGCGGAACTTCTCCTTCTCTACGGTAGAAGCCAGATAATAAACGTTCTTCATCATCAACCCCCAGTTGCCCTGTCGCGGATTGTTGCTGGTATTCTTGAGCGATTTCACGAAGAGTGCCTGCTTGGTATCGCTGAGATCGGATGCAAACTCGCCCACCTGATAGGTAACGCCTCCCGATGTATACTCATAGGCTACGGCAAGTACCTGGTCGGTCTGCAGACTGGTTTTCAATGAGATATAACCCAAGGCGGTATTGACTGTATACTCAGAAGAATTGAGCAGACGGGCACTCTCCAGTTTCTCATAATCGGCTCCGCCAACCAGTCCGCCTCCATCGAGAGTGGTTGCAGCCTGGTCGATGTCACGGGCAGCAGCATACTGCCCTGTCATCGCCGCATACTCTGTATTCGCCTGGTTAGAAGGCACCTGTCCGCTCGCCGCCCACATCGGGTTGCTCAGTTTCTGGTTCTCGCCCAGGTCGGTCAGGGCTACGATGTTTCGGGTATTGGTGGTATTGCCGGTTTTGTTGGTAACCCACACCTCCACACGGTTAATGGTGATGCCCGTGGTGAGATTAGGGAGTTTCTGCATCCAGGCATCATAATGGTTTCTGAAATACTGGGAGAGGAAGAAGTGGCGGTTCTCCTCATAATCGGCTACATTCAACTCAAAAGGAGTGAGCTGTACACCGCCCCTGGTAGATACGCTCTTCGATGCACTTTTCTTCTGCGAAGCTACCATCTGCAGCTTGAGTTTGCCAAACTGCATATCGGTTCTAACACCAAACAGACTGCTGGCGCCTTTGATGAGCGAAGAGTTGGAAGGGAAGGAGACGTTGCCCGCCTCAACGAGTTTGATGATTTCATCTTCCTTGCCGTCGTACTTCAGTTTCATGTTCTGTGCATCGAAATCGAAGGTGGCATCGGTGTTGTAATTCAGGTTCATGTTCACCTTATCGCCCACCTTTCCGTTGACGTTGAGATTGATTTTCTCATCAAAATCCATCATCGTCGTCTTTCGGTTGCGGATAGGCAACGAAGGATTGTCGATGTTTTTCTTGTTGATACCGAACTTGAGTTCGGCAGAACCCTGAGTCTTCACTCTGATGCCACCAGGACCGAAGATTTTCTCGGCAGGTCCCAAGTCGAAGTGCATATCTGAGAAATCGAACTTCTCCTTGCCTTTTGCCTGGAAGATTTCATCGTTCTGCTTGCGGAAGTAGCTGTTGCGCTGCTGCTGTTCGGTCCATGCAAGATACTCTTTCGGAGTGAGCATGATAGGAGCCGAAAGCCAGGTTGAGCCCATGCGGTTGCCGATGATATAGCGGTCGATGGTATCGTTGTAGACTACCTGATATTGCAGATTATCAGGACGTTTCAGGTCGAGCGGACTCTGATAGAGGTCGTTCAGGGAGTAAGGTTGGGTGCGCTGAATCTGCCAGCGGGTATGCAACAGCGAATCGGGAATGGTATCTTCATCGAGCTGCACGGGCTGGGCTGTGCTGGTATGGGTTTTCTTTTTATCGTCCTGAAGTTGAGGCAAAGCTATCGCATAGCCGAAGGTTGCCACCATCAGCCAAGCCAATAGAAAAGATATGAATCTTTGCTTCTGTTTCATCGACAAAAAACTCCTAACTTATTTGATTTGCTTCAATGCCAGTTTCACAACCTGTTCTACCGGGAGATCAGGCTGTGCCTTGAGGATATCTACTACTACCTTGGCAGATGGTGCCGGCGAGAAGCCGAGCATGGTGAGGGCGCTTACCGCCTCATCCTTTACGTCATTGTTCACCATCACCACATTGCCTCCGCTGGCTGGCAGTTCGTCAGCGATGCCGAGGCTCACGATTTTATCTTTCAGGTCGATGATGATTCGCTGTGCTGTCTTCAGTCCGATACCCTTCACGGTTTTCAGCACCTTGTCGTTACCAGTAGAGATGATTTCGCAGAGTTCGCGTGGCGAGAGTGAAGAGAGAATCATACGGGCTGTATTTCCGCCTACTCCTGAAACGGTGATGAGGAGGCGGTAGAGTTCACGTTCCTGTTTGGTAGCAAAGCCGAAAAGGGTGAAAGAGTCATCTCTTCCACCAGCCACCAGCACTTCGTGAACATAGAGTTTCACTTCCTGTTTGCCCTGAATGGCAGTATATGTATTGAGCGATATATTGAGTCCGTAGCCCACCCCCGCAGTCTCAACAACAGCCAGCGCAGGTGTCAGCTCTGTCAGATCGCCATGAATATATTCTATCATTTTCTTTTTCTCCTAATTAAATTAATATATTAATAACGTGCGAAGGGCGGGATTATTGTAATAGAGTTCCATAAAATTACGTCCCGACGTAGCATGTCATACGTCCCGACGCAGAGCCAGAGACGTCGGGACGCAGCAAAAGCTACGTCAGGA
>ERZ1023853.351-NODE-351-length-11005-cov-99.160731_pt1 | contig 11005 bp, 6 predicted proteins | sample MGYA00380386_ERZ1023853 | MGnify/ENA primary metagenome ERZ1023853 (study PRJEB33179, sample SAMN07449009) | human gut metagenome | biome: Human-gut; feature: Human associated habitat; material: Faeces | host: Homo sapiens | place: India: Bhopal | collected...
TTTCTCCAAATGCTTCTCCAAGGAGTATGGCATGACTCCTACGGAATACATGAAGGTGAAGAGGTAAATAAATGATGTGCTTCCGTTTGCCTGCTGACTGAGCTACTTGCGTCAGCTGATTGAGCCACTTGAGTCAGCTGATAAAATACGTTCCGATGCAGTAAAAAATGCGTCCCGATGTAGCATTTGCTACGTCCCGACGCAGCAAAAGATACGTCCGGACGTAGTACAAGCTACGTCGGGACGTAATTTCAGCTTTATGAAAACGGCTGCATAGAAACAAAAAAAAAGTGTGTATTGAACTAGTTTTTGTAAACTGTAATCGGATGTGACAAAAAATCGACAATTAACTAAATTTATGAACATATATGCTAAAAAACATAGATATTTCATATCAAACATTTAAATTTTAAGCGATTATCTTGGGCAAATAAGAAAATATTCGTAATTTTGCACCGATTTAAGTTAAATAGGTATTTCCATGCGTGCATATTAGTGAAAGAATGTATAAATGGAGGGGCGAAGTGTTGCCCTGAGTGCTTTCGGCTTTTACCAAACGAGAAAAAAACGAGAAAAAAATGATAATTATTAATTAATAAACTTGAAACAAACAAGGATGAGAAGATTAACTCTTTTACTTGTCTCACTTGTATTGTTGTCTATCCAATCGGTCTTGGCGCAGAGTTTCAGCGTCAAGGGTACAGTCGTGTCTGCTGAAGACAACGAACCGATGATTGGTGTGACCATTATGCAAGAGGGAACATCAAATGGCGTAGTGACCGATATTGACGGTAACTATACCATCGAAATTAAGGGTGCTTCGAAGGCTACGCTTGCCTACTCTTATGTGGGTTGCGTTACGCAGAAGCACGTTGTGAATGCGCAGACAAATACGCTCAACATCACCCTTGCTTCGGATTCCAAGATGATGGATGAAGTGGTCGTGGTGGCGTATGGTGTGAGAAAGAAGGGAACCATTGCGGGTTCCGTGTCTGCCGTAAAGTCTGAAAAGATAGAAAATGTGCCAGCGGCAAGCTTCGACCAAGCTTTGCAGGGACAGAGTACTGGTTTGCAGGTCATCTCTTCTTCGGGTGAACCTAGCAAGGCGGCTACCTTCCAGATTCGTGGTACCAACTCTATCAACTCCGGCAAGTCGCCACTCTTTATCCTCGACGGCGTGCCAATCTCAAGTTCTGATTTCAATACCTTGAGTCCTAACGACATCGAAAGTATCTCTGTATTGAAAGATGCCTCTTCTACCTCTATCTATGGTGCACGTGCTGCCAATGGTGTGGTTGTCATCACTTCCAAGCGAGGCTTGTCAATGGACAATGCGAAGATTACGCTCCGTGCACAGTATGGTTTCTCTGAGTTGGCACAGACCAACTGGAAGATGATGAATACCGACGAGCGTATCCAGTTTGAGAAAGAAGTAGGTCTGGATACAGGTAAGGATTACAATCTCCTTTCAAGAGTAAACGTAAACTGGCTGGACGAGGTGTTCAACGACCGCGCTCCGCTGCAGAGCTACGAACTCTCTATCAACCGTGCTACCGACCGCTTGAACTACTATGTTTCTGGTGGTTTCTACGATCAGGACGGTATCGCACAGAATTCAACCTTCCGCCGTTACAACATCCGCACCAATGCTGATGTAAAGGCTAGCAAGTGGTTGAAGGTAGGTACCAACACCATGGCTGCCTATGAGGAGGCTCAGCAGGCTGATGATGGTAGCTATACCACAGTGACTCCTATTTCTGCATGCCGATTCATGCTGCCTTACTGGAATCCATACGCAAAGGATGGCAGTCTGGCTTCACTTTCAGCAGGCAACTGGGCTGGAACCAGCGAGAACCCTATCGTTTACATGGGCTTGAATCCTATCAAGAACAAGAAATATAAGGTACTCTCTACCATGTATGCTGAAATCTATCCGATAGAGAATCTGACTATCCGTACTCAGTTTGGTGCCGATTTCACCCATTCTACAGCGTTCCTCCAGTCGTTCCCAAGTCTCTCTTCAAATAACGGACAGGGTACTGCGGCACGCCAGAGCAGCGATGCCATCAACCTGACAGAGACCACTACGGCTAACTACCGTTTCACCCTGAACGATATCCATTCGTTCAACGTGATGCTGGGTCAGGAGGCTGTCAATTTCCACTCAGAGGGTTTCCAGGTATATTCCAAGGGTCAGACCAGCGATCTCCTGACCAACGTATCATCAGGTACACGTGCCAGCCGCTGGGCAGATTCATCTTCTGACTACTCTTACCTGTCATTCTTCATGCGTGGCGAGTATAACTATAAGGAGCTCTACTATGCCGACTTCTCTCTGCGTACTGATGCTTCTTCACGTTTCGGTAAGGATCATCGCTGGGGTACATTCTGGTCGCTCGGTTTCATGTACAACGTGAAGTCTACCAACTGGCTGAAGGATATGAAGTGGCTCAGCACAGCCCAGATTGCCGTAAGTACCGGTACATCGGGTAACTCTGAGATTCCTAACTATTATCACCTGGCTCTGGTATCGGGTGGTGCCAACTACGATAATACTGCCGGTTTCTCTCCATCACAGAGTGGTAACGAGGAATTGGGTTGGGAGTCAACATGGGCTAACAACTTCGCCCTCCGCTTGGGCTTCCTCGACAGAATCAACTTCAGCTTCGAGGCTTACTACAAGCGTACCTCCAATATGCTGATGCGCGTTCCTGAGTCTTATACCGTTACCGGCGAGGGCTATCGCTGGAAGAACGTAGGTGTGATGGCTAACAAGGGTATCGAGCTGAGTGCTGACGGTGATGTAATCCGCACACGCGACTTCACCTGGAATGTAAGTGCCAACGTATCTTACAACCAGAACCGATTGAAGGAACTTTATAACGGTGTAACCGAGTATGTAAACTCAACCACCGGTTTGAAGTATGTGGTAGGTCACTCAGTAAGCGAGTTCTTCCTGAACCGTTATGCCGGTGTGAATCCAGCGAATGGTGAGCAGCTCTGGTATGATAAGGATGGCAACGTGACCAACGAGTTCCGTGAGAGCGACAAGGTGATGACAGGCAAGACCTATGATGCACCTTGGATGGGCGGTTTCGGTACAAGCTTCCGTTGGAAGGGCTTGCAGCTTTCTGCCCAGTTCAGCTGGATCGGTACACGCTACGTCATCAACAACGACCGTTACTTCGAGGAGAGCGGTGTAACCTTCGGTACTGCTTACAACCAGTCAAACCGTCTGTTGTACGACCGTTGGAAGCAGCCTGGCGATATTACCGACATCCCACGTTGGGGCGAGGTAACCCAGCTCGACGACCGCTTCTTGGAGAATGCATCGTTCCTCCGTCTGAAGAATCTCAGTCTGTCCTATTCTTTGCCACAGAGTCTGTTGCGCAAGACCAACTTCTTCTCTATGGTCAGAATCTACGGTCAGGCACAGAACCTCTTCACCGTAACCGGTTTCAACGGTCTGGATCCTGAGGTTTCATCCAATATTTACCAGGCACAGTATCCGGCATCACGCCAGTTTACTCTGGGTGTTGAATTGCAATTCTAACCAAGAAAGGAGAAAAAAATGAATATCAAAAATATAAAGACATACATCCTGTCGGGAATCCTAGCCCTCTCGATGTCTTCCTGTCTTGATAAGTATCCTGAAGATTCTATCCGCATGGACCAGGCTATCAACACGGTGGGCGACATAGACAAGCTGGTGTACGGTATCTACGACAGTTTCAAGAGCAGCGCCCTCTATTCGGGCAATCTGACAATCCTGCCAGATCTGCAGGCAGACTTCGTGTACTGCGTGAAGGGCTACTCTAATGCCTATGGCGATATCTACCGTTGGAAAGATATCAAGGCTACCAACACCGACATCGAGGCGGTATATGCCGATCTTTATGGTGTTATCAACAATGCCAACTTCCTGCTCGATAATGTAGATAAGGTGAAGGCAAACACCAACAGTGATAAGGAGCTCGACAAGCTGGAGCAGTGTGAGGGCGAGGCTTATTTTGCCCGTGCCCTGGCTTATTCAGAACTGATCAAGTGTTTCTGCAAGGCTTATGACAGCGATGAGCAGGCTGCGAAGGAACTCGGCGTTGTACTCACAGAGCACTATTACGGCAATGAGCCACAGAAGAGAGCCAGTCTGAAGGAATCATACGAATTCGTATTGAGAGACCTTGACAAGGCTGCTGAGTATCTGAAGGTAGATGAAGACTTCACCGGAAGTCTCTACAACGAGATTTACTTCAACGAGTATACCTGTCATGCCTTGCGTGCGCGCGTATCCTTATATATGCACAAGTATGATGATGCCATCAAGTATGCATCTAAGGTAATCGGCAGTAAGTATTATACATTGGAGAAGGCTTCTTCCAACACCTATTCAAACCAGGTGAACGATTATAAGTATATCTGGACCTATGGTGATTCGCGTGAGGCTATCTGGAAGGTAGGCTTCACCGTGAACAGCTATGGCGGTGCACTGGGTACCATCTTCGATAACTACAACTATGTAACTTATCGTCCAGACTATGTGCCTGAGACATGGGTCATCAACTCATTCGACGCCAATGACCTCCGTGCTGCAGCCATCTTCACAACCCGTGTAACAGGTTATGAGCACGGTTTGCAGTGGCCTTTGCTGAGCAAGTATTTCGGCGATGCAGAATTCCTGAGCAACAATATCCTGCATGTTCACCAGCCAATGGTATTCCGTCTCTCAGAGCAGTATCTGATACGTGCTGAGGCTTACGCCATGAAGGAGGAATATGGTAAGGCCGGTAAGGACATCTCTACCTTGCGTACAGCCCGCTACTCATCTTATGGTGGTAACACCTCGATGAGCGAGAGCAACGCCATGAAGATAATAGAGGCAGAGCGCGTGAAGGAACTCTATATGGAAGGCTTCCGTCTGAACGACCTCAAGCGCTGGCACAAGGGATTTGAGCGTAAGGCTGCCGACCAGCCTGCTGCCAACTTCGTGCAGAGCAGTCTGAAGGTTGAAAAGGATGACCCTCTCTTTGTCTGGCCAATTCCTCAGCATGAGCTTGAGGCTCCAGGTTCTGAGATTCAGCCTAATGAAAGTAACAAATAAAATAAGGAGACGATCATGAAGAAAATAATGATGGGATGTTTGGCAGCCGTAGCTGCACTCATCGCTCTTGTGAGTTGTTCACAGGATTATACCACTTATGCTGGTCCAAGTCATATCATGTTCTCTGATACGCTCTATCAGTATGCTGTACAGGAAAGCAATGAGGTATTCAATGTGCCTGTATCTGCAACCGAAAAAGCTGACTACGACCGCACCTTCGGCGTGGAGGTAGTAGACAAGCAGAGCAATGCCATCGAGGGTAAGCATTACCGCATCCTCAACAACACCGTTACAATCAAGGCGGGCGAGATGGTAGGAAATGTGAAGGTTCAGGGTATCTATGATAACATCGGCAAGACCGATTCGCTCGGCTTCACCCTGAAGCTGGTGATTCCGGAGAAGTATAACTGGACAGATCTCTATAAGGACTATGCCCACGTGGTAATGCAGAAGTCTTGTCCTTTCGATATCCACAACTTCTCTGGCTGGTGTAAGGTAACATCTACCTTCTACAGCCAGTATCTGAACAACGTAACTGACCGTCTGATCAAGACAGAGGTGGTGGAAGGCGAGGAGAATACCATTCTCCTGAAGGATGTTTACTATAAGGGCTACAACCTGAAGTTGAAGTTCAATACCAAGAACGTTCTTGAGCCAAAGGTTGAGATGGATGATCAGATAGCCGGTGAAACCGGCGAGGCGTTCGGTACCATCTATGGAGACGGCAAGTTGCGCATCAGCCAGCCTTCTCTCTATACCTCTTATTATAACACCTGCCATAACTATGTATTGCAGTATGTCAACATGAGTGTTGACAACAAGGATGGTTCAAACTTCGGCAACGTAGGAACCTTCATCACCATGTATGAATGGATCGACGATGCAACGGCAGAGAAATTGAAAGAACAAGGATATTAATCGTAGAATAAAAAGAAAATGAAAACATTGATTTCAAAATATTGGCTCGTATTGATGGCGCTGGTATCAGTGACTCTGTTCACCGCTTGTTCCAGCGATGACGATGCCGTAACTCCTGTGTTCCCACAGGTACAGCCTATCGCCGGTAAAGCTGGCGAAGTGAAAGAGTTTACTTTCGAAGCTAACGAGAGCTGGAGCCTTTCTTCAGACAAAATCTGGTGTAAACTGGTGCAGGGCGAAAAAACAGACGCCTTCGTACTCAATGGTACTGCAGGCAAGCAGACCATCAAGGTTAAGATTACTGCTGATGATGCCAGCAAGGATATGAGCGTGGCTCAGCTCTTCCTGAATATGGGTGGTCAGAAGGTTGCCATCGCTGAGGTTAAGCGTTCGGCTGCCGGCTATGACCTGAAGGTTTACGATGCGACTGGCGAAGATATTACCGAGACAGGTATCACCGTAGGTTACAATGTATACACCAAGTTTACCGTAAAGTCAAACTACCGTTTTGCTGTTACCAATACTCCAGCTTGGGTAGACTTGGAAGGCGGCTTCCTGGTAGGTACACCTAACAAGGATGCTGTAGGCGGTGTTGCCTTCAAGGAGAATCAGGGCGTAAGTGCTAAGTATGCCATCGCTAAGGACGGCAACTACACCATCACCTTCACTTCTGAGGATGGCAAGGCTGCTGTAACCGTACCTGTTATCTATAATGGTATGACCACCAGCACCATGGATGTTACTTATCCAACCTCTTCACAGTGGGCAGTATGGAATGTATCTCTCGATGGTAAGGTGTTCACTCAGAATGGTTCTAGCCTGACTGGTGGTGATACCAACGATTTTACCTTCTACAACTTCGTTCCTTTCACCCTCAAGACCTTGGGTGATGCTTACCAGCTGGTAGTCTTCGATAAAAAGGAAGATGGTCTGCGCGAGGAAACATCCGGCGCTGTGAAGTTGCAGGGTGAGAAGGGTGATGTGAAGCTCACAGTCGCTCCATTAGGCAGCGGAAGCCGTGAGTTCCTGGTCTATGCATTGCCACAGAGCGTATTCGAGAGTCTGGAGAATGGACTCGACGGAATGCTGGAGGAAGACTTCATGACAGTGAAGAGCGATTACGACCGCTACTTCCTGATGGATGTTGTCCAGAAGGAAGAAAAGAAGGGCGATTCTGAGGTTACTGCTCCGATTGTTACCAGCATGGGTATGGAGGCAGATTGTGCCTTGACAACCAATGAGGAGTTTAAGTCATATGCTGAGGGCATCTTCAGTTATACTGGTAAAGAAGTGTTTGAATCAACAGTTTATGGTGGTTATGTAGCCATTTATCCTCAGATTGACGGATGGGATCCTACAGCTGGAGCAGACGTAGTCATTTACGACGGTTCAGGAAACCCTGTTGATGTTAAAAACTACGAGGTAGGACAGGACGAAAAGGGTATCTATGTTGGCTTGAATGCCGATAAGCTCACTTATCCTATCCTTGCTGGTTTCAACGACATGCAGAGAGTATGCCAGCGAGTAGTCATTATCAATAATATGGGATTTAGAAGCAAGAGAAAGTAATGAACAGAATGAAAATATTTTCAAAGGCACTCTTGTTGCTCTTGGTCTCTTTCCTGACCTTTGCAGCAACAAGTTGCTCGGATGATGAAACCGAGGGTTGGGACGGCACATACGGATATGTGCAGTTCAAGCTCAGCAAGAAGGTTTCTTCTAGAGCTACCCGTGCTACTGCCCTTGACAAACTTGAGAAACTGGATGATGCCAAGAAAATCAAGGTGGTCATGGAGCACAACGGTACAACTGTCTCTCAGACACTGGTGCTCAATTCTTATAATTCAGAGAATGCAGAGTATGGTCTGAGAAGTGAAAAACTGCAACTCGCTTCGGGTACTTACACCGTCATCGGTTTCTATCTCTATGATGCTGTAGACGAGGAGTTGCTGGCTTCTTCTGCCGGCGAAACATTCACTGTAGTAGGTGGCGGTCTGGAAGTACAGAACCTCATGGTGGAGACTGTGGAGCGTGGTAAGGTGAAGTTCAATCTCGTGAAGGAGTGGGAGAAGACCCGTGCCGGTGGTACTGAGTATCTCTTCTCTAACATTCGTCTCGTTGACGTCAGCGTAACCAACCTCTTTACCCGTGAAACCTATACCTTCCCTGAACTGAAGGTGAAATATAAGGAGTCTAGCGTAGAGCATCAGAATCCTGACAATGAGAACGATAAGTATATGGATACAGGTACAGCTTACTGCGATTCTACCGTATGGTTGCCTGCCGGTACTTATCAGGTTACCTCATATACCACCTACGGCAAGACTGGTGCGGTGAAGACCAAGTATGAGACCCAGCCTGTAAAGGGTGAGGCTTTCATTATAGAGGACAATCAACTCAATGATAAAGCTCAGGTGCCTATCCTCCTTTCCAAGACCAAGGAGTATATCAAGGACTATGAGGCGTTGAAGGCTATCTGGGAATCTCTTCAGGGTAAGGAGTGGAGCTTCTATGGCGATGCTACCTTCAAGGGAGCTAACTGGAACTTCAACAAGGAACTCGATATGTGGGGCGAACAGCCGGGCGTAACGCTCAACAGCAACGGCCGTGTCATCGGTCTTGTTATCGCCGGTTTCGGTGCAAAGGGAATCGTACCTGATGCCATCGGACAGCTGACAGAACTCCAGGTGCTCAACCTCGGTTCTCACGATGAGAAGATTGGTGCCAACATCTTCAATGATTATGATGCAAACAGTCTGACTGCTGCAAAGAAGAGCAGCATGCGTCACGACTATGAGAACAAGTTCCTGAAGTATGACCCACGTGCCAACATGTCGGATATGATTGTAGAAAGCTACAACTCAGATCCTAAGGTGGCACCGAAGAACAGAATCAAGAAGGACAGCCGCATCAACCTGAAGGATGCACAGATCGGTACATTGACCAACAAGATTAAAGGTGTATCTAAGGCCATCTACCGTCTGACTAAGTTGCAGCAGTTCTATATCGGTAACTCTTCTATCACATCCGATGAGGTTTGTGCGAAGTTCTACAATCCTGACGATCCTGTTTACGGTAAGTTTGCGCAGGAGTTTAAGAATGAGGATTGGGACAAGATGGAAAACCTGACCGATATCGAACTTTACAACTGTCCGAAGATCAGTCGCATTCCAGACTTCTACTATAATCTCCCTAAATTGCAGGCGATGAACCTGGCACGATGCAAGGGAATCTCAGCCAACCAGTTGAGAGACGACTGGACCCATCTGGCTAACGCGAAGACCGGTAAGACACTCCAGATTCTCTATATGAGTTACAACAACCTGGAGGAGTTCCCTGAGTATTCTGACTTGAGAAAGATGGTAAATCTCGGTCTGCTCGACCTGGCTTACAATAATATCAAGAAGGTACATCCGTTCGGTTCTGAGGTAGCACTTTCTTCACTCTATCTGAACAACAACCAGATTGAAGAGATTCCTGCTAATCTCTGTGCCTTTACAGATGATGTAGAGAGTCTGACCTTCGCCCATAACAAACTGAAGAAGATTCCGAATATCTTCGATGCAAGTTCTGTTCGCGAGATGGGTTCTGTAGACTTCTCTTACAACGAGATTACAGGTGTAGATACTAGTCATGGTACCTACAAGGGTATCAATGCTGCTTCAGTCAGTCTGTCAAACAATAAGATAGAGAAGTTCCCTTCTGAGTTGTTTACAGCCGGTTCGCCAATCACAACCATCGATTTGAGCGCCAACCAGATGCGTACCATCCCTAAGGGTTCCATCAAGGGCAAGAAGGCTTATCTGCTGCAGGTCATCGACCTCCGATTCAACAGGTTGACATCCCTCTCTGATGACTTCCGCTCAACCACATTGCCATACATTACCAATATGGACTTGAGCTACAACTGCTTCACCGAGGTGCCAACCCAGCCATTGAACAGTGCCGTGCTCCGTGCCTTTGCCATCAACCACCAGCGTGATGAGAATACCGACCAGCGTTGCCTGCGTACATGGCCTACAGGAATCACAACCTGTCCGAGCCTGATCCAGTTCCAGATTGGTTCCAACGATATCCGTAAGGTAGAAGAGACACTGACCTCTCACCTTTATATCCTGAATATCGCAGACAACCCTAACATCTCTATCGATGTAACCAGCGTCTGCCCATACATCAAGGCAGGTATGTATAAGCTGTTCTACGACAAGAATCAGGACATCCGCGGTTGCGATGCTTTGGATCTCGAAAATTAAACCCTATAAGAAAGTAGTAATATGAAATATATGAATAAACTGACATTAGGTATCGTTCTCGCTGCCGGGCTTTTCACAGCCTGCAGCGATAAGGATGATGTCGATATCCCGGGAGGACTGGCGCTCGATAAGGAGGAAATCGCCATAGGCCCTCAGGGAGGAACAGAGCAGATTGCCATCGCAGCCTCACAGGACTGGGTAGCAAATACCTCTGAGCCTTGGCTGATGCTTTCGCCTGCCAACGGCGTGGGTTCTGTTGAGGGTACCATCAAGGTGGATTCTACTCTTTCCAACACGCTCCGCAGCACAGAACTCAGCTTCCAGGGTGCAAACGGACAGAGTCGCAAGCTTACCATCACCCAGTTCGGTTATGGCAAGCAGATCTTCCTGAAGGATCCTGTTGTAGAAATCGAAAACTCCGATTCTTACGATAACCGTGCTTTCGAGAGTCTCATTTCTGCCAACGTGGAATGCAAGATCGGTAAGATTGAGTATTCTTTCGAGGGTGATCTGACCGATGCTGAGAAGGCAGAGAACGAGAGCGAGCGTGAGGGCTGGCTCCTGAACAGCAAGGATGAAGATAAGCTGATTGGTACTAACCTGGGTATCGTGCTGGACAGAAAGTACCGTCCTCGCACCGTGAACTTCAAGTTCCGCTGGGCGATGAACGTGGTTCCTGCCGTTCGTGTGGCTAAGGTTCATCTCGTGCCAGTCAAGGCTGAAGACCAGCTGGTAG
>ERZ1023853.355-NODE-355-length-10949-cov-15.759960_pt1 | contig 10949 bp, 8 predicted proteins | sample MGYA00380386_ERZ1023853 | MGnify/ENA primary metagenome ERZ1023853 (study PRJEB33179, sample SAMN07449009) | human gut metagenome | biome: Human-gut; feature: Human associated habitat; material: Faeces | host: Homo sapiens | place: India: Bhopal | collected...
TACTATCGTGGTAAGGTTGCAATCGTTAAGGAAGCAGCTGAATAATGGGTAAAATCAATGCTGTAATCACAGGTGTAGGTGGATACGTGCCAGACTATATCCTCAACAACGAGGAGTTGTCGCGCATGGTAGATACCACAGACGAGTGGATTACCACCCGTGTAGGTATTAAGGAACGCCGCATCCTTACAGAGGAAGGTCTCGGAACAAGCTACCTGGCGCGTAAGGCAGCCAAGCAGCTGATTCAGAAGACTGGCGTGGATCCAGACACAATCGATGCACTGATTGTGACCACCACCACACCTGACTACAAGTTCCCTTCTACAGCATCTATCGTCCTCGGTAAGCTCGGACTGAAGAATGCCTTTGCGTTCGACTTCTCTGCAGCTTGCTGTGGATTCTTGTACACCCTCGATGTTGCAGCTAGCATGATTCAGAGCGGCAGATACAAGAAAATCATCGTAATCGGTGCAGACAAAATGTCTTCACTCGTAGATTATACAGACCGTGCTACCTGTGTGCTTTTCGGCGACGGTGCAGGTGCTGTGCTCGTGGAGGCAACAGAAGAGGAAAATGTAGGTGTTCAGAACTCATACCTTCGTACCGACGGACAAGGCTTGCCTTTCCTCCACATGAAGGCTGGTGGTTCTGTGTGCCCTCCTTCACACTTCACCGTAGATCATCGTCTGCATTATCTTTATCAGGAAGGTCGCACCGTGTTCCGTTACGCAGTAACCGACATGAGCAACGACGTGATGAAGATTATGGAGATGAACAATCTCAAGGCTGATGATGTGAACTGGGTGATTCCTCACGAGGCCAACCTCCGTATCATCGAGGCTGTGACCAAGCGTGCAGGAATTCCACTTGACAAGGTGGTAGTAAACATCGACCATTATGGAAATACCAGTGCGGCAACAATCCCATTGGCACTCTGGGATGCAGAGAGCCAGTTGAAGAAGGGCGACAACGTCATCTTCACAGCATTCGGTGCAGGATTCGTACACGGTGCATCATTCTATAAGTGGGCTTACGATGGTGCCGCTTTCGGCAAGTAAGACATATTAAAATAGGATAGAATAATTATCTATATAAGGAAACGCATCTTTCTTATTTCATCTCAACAAAAGTGAACTAAGCAAGGATGCGTTTCTTTAGCTTATGCCAGGTTTGGCAAACTCATTTAAACATTTAGTTTCAATCAAGTTTTTTATCGTATGCATAAAGCAGGTTTCGTAAATATCGTGGGCAACCCTAATGTGGGAAAGAGTACGCTGATGAATCAACTGGTGGGCGAGCGTATCAGCATCGCTACCTTCAAGGCGCAGACCACCCGTCATCGTATCATGGGTATCGTGAATACCGATGACATGCAGATCGTGTTTTCCGATACCCCGGGCGTCTTGAAGCCAAACTACAAGATGCAGGAGATGATGCTCGCCTTCTCGGAGAGTGCGCTGGCGGATGCCGATGTGTTGCTTTATGTGACCGATGTGATTGAGAACCCTGAGAAGAACATCGACTTCCTGGAAAAGGTGAAGAAGATGAAGATTCCGGTGCTCCTGCTCATCAACAAGATTGACCAGAGCGACCCTAACAAGCTGGGTGACATCGTGGAGAAATGGCACTCGCTGCTGCCGAATGCCGAGATTCTGCCTATCTCTGCGAAAAACAAGTTTGGCGTGGATATGCTCCTCAAGCGCATCAAGGAGCTGCTGCCTGAGTCGCCTGCGTTCTTCGACAAGGACCAGCTTACCGACAAGCCAGCCCGCTTCTTCGTATCGGAGATTATCCGCGAGAAGATTCTGCTCTACTACGACAAGGAGATTCCTTATGCCGTAGAGGTGAGGGTGGAGCGATTCAAGGAGGATGACACCCGCATCCACATCAATGCCGTCATCTACGTGGAGCGTGATTCCCAGAAGGGCATCATCATCGGTCACCAGGGCGTGGCGCTCAAGAAGGTGAACACCGAGAGTAGAAAGGCACTGGAAAAGTTCTTCGGAAAGAAGATATTCCTGGAAACCTTCGTGAAGGTTGACAAAGACTGGCGCAGTTCGCAGCGTGAACTCGACGCCTTCGGATATAACCCGGAATAAAAATACTTCCCCTCCCTGAATGTAATCGAGGGAGTGACTCTCGCCAGAGGGGCGAGGGCCGGAGCAAGGTCAGCTTCGGCAAATTATTAACTTGGATGCAGAGACCACATCCTTGAATACCTCCTAAAAGGAAGGAGGATAATGACTGTTTATGGCAAATTTAGTAGCTATTGTAGGACGCCCTAATGTGGGTAAGTCTACTTTATTTAATCGTTTGACTCAATCACGTCGCGCTATCGTTAGTGATACTGCCGGTACTACTCGTGACCGTCAGTATGGTAAGTGCAGTTGGAATGGTAGAGAATTTTCGGTTGTTGATACCGGTGGTTGGGTTGTAAAATCTGATGATATTTTTGAAGATGCTATCCGCAAGCAGGTGCTTGTTGCTACAGAAGAGGCTGACCTGGTTCTCTTCCTGGTAGACGTTAACACTGGCCTTACTGATTGGGATGAAGACGTGGCGCTTATTTTGCGTCGTGCCAAATTGCCTGTTATCCTTGTTGCTAACAAGGTTGATAACAGCGCAGAGTATTATCAGGCTGCTGAGTTCTACAAGTTAGGCTTGGGGGATCCTCAGTGTATCAGTGCTGCTACAGGTGGTGGTACTGGTGATTTGCTTGATATGATTCTGGACAAACTTCAGGACAATCCTGAGGAGGCAATCGAAGAAGATATTCCTCGTTTTGCGGTAGTAGGTCGTCCGAATGCTGGTAAGAGTAGTATTATCAATGCTTTTATTGGTGAGGATCGTAATATCGTGACAGAAATTGCAGGTACTACACGTGACAGTATCTATACTAGATATGATAAGTTCGGTTTCGATTTTTACCTGGTTGATACAGCTGGTATCCGTCGTAAGAACAAGGTAAGCGAAGACTTGGAATTCTATTCAGTGATGCGTTCTATCCGTGCCATCGAGAATAGTGATGTCTGCATCCTGATGCTCGATGCTACCCGTGGTATCGAGACCCAGGATATGAACATCTTCCAGTTGATTCAGAAGAACAACAAGAGTCTGGTGGTGGTAGTGAACAAGTGGGACTTGGTAGAGGAGAAGAATCAGAAGGTGATTGATACCTTCGAGGCTGCCATCCGCAAGCGCATGGCTCCGTTCGTGGATTTCCCTATCATCTTTGCATCGGCACTGACCAAGCAGCGCATCTTCCGCGTGTTGGAAACTGCCAAGGAAGTTTACCAGAACCGCAAGGCTCACATCGGAACTTCTAAGCTCAACGAGGTGATGCTGCCTATCATCGAGGCTTATCCACCACAGAGCGTGAAGGGTAAGTATATCAAGATCAAGTACTGTACCCAGTTGCCAAACACCACGATTCCATCGTTCGTGTTCTATGCCAACTTGCCACAGTATGTAAAGGAGAACTATCGCCGCTTCCTGGAGAACAAGATTCGTGAGAACTGGTCGCTGCATGGTTGTCCAATCAACGTCTTCATTCGTCAGAAGTAGGGGGAAGTGAAGAGTGAAGAACGAAGAGTGAAGAATCAAAATGTATAAAGATGAAGAAACTTTTGATTTTTATGATAATAAGTATGGGGTTGGGACTTTCTTCCTGTAAGGAGGAGCGTCCTGACCCTTCTTACTTTGCGGGTATAGCCGCAAAGGGATATTACGACTTGCTCCTGGAGGGCAAGTACGAGGAGTATGTGGCCGGTTTCAACCAGCCCTATCGCATTCCGAGGGGTTATCACGAGCAGCTGCTGCTCAATGCCCAGATGTATGTGGAGCAGCAGCAGGAGGAACACAAGGGCATGGCGAAGGTAGATGTATTGAATGCCAAGGCAGATACCGCCCGCCATGTGGCCGATGTCTTCCTGCAAGTAGCCTTCGGTGACAGTACCAAGGAGCAGATTGTGGTGCCGATGGTGGAGGTGAAAGGCGAATGGAAGATGAGATAGGAGACTATTTCGTATTATTCTTAAAAAAATGGAGGAACAAGATATGTTGGACTTGAATAGAAGACGATTGCCTGTAGGCATTCAGTCGTTTAAGAAAATCAGGGAGGGTAACTTCGTGTATGTTGACAAGAGCGACTTGGTGTGGTATTTGGTGAACTATGGTGACCAGTACAACTACTTGAGTCGTCCTCGTCGATTTGGCAAATCTGTGCTTGTAGATACCCTCCAGCACTATCTCGAAGGCAATAAAGAACTCTTTGAGGGATTGAAAATCATGGAGTTGGAGAAGGAATGGAAGCATCATCCCGTAATTCGTCTTGACATGAGCAGGGGAGGGGCTACGTCAGAGACCATCCGTTCTTACCTCAATATACGATTCAAGTATTATGAGGAGAAGTATGGAATAGATGTGGATCCAACAGCCCAGCTTGCCGATCGTTTTGATGCTATCATCGTGTCGGCATATAAGCAGACTGGCCAGCCGGTGGCTGTGCTCATAGATGAGTATGATGCCCCGCTTCAGCATTCCTGGAAAACCGATGCTCATGAAGGCTGTACGGAAACCTATCGTGAGGTGTTTGCTATCTTAAAGGCAGATGATGAATATGAGCGTTTCGTGTTCATCACCGGCATCACCAAGTTTACGCAAATCTCCCTCTTTTCTGTGCTCAACAACTTAACCAACATCAGTTTTGAACCTGAATATGCCGCCATTTGTGGTATAACGGAAGAGGAAATTGCTGCCAATTTTGGATATGAAGTAAAGAAAATGGCGAATGTGAATGGTTGGACGGTAGAGGAAGCGCATGCTCGTTTAAAGGAATTCTATGATGGATACCATTTCTGTAAGCGAAATTCTGTGGATATTTATAATCCGTATAGTCTTGTGAATGCCTTGGGAGCACAGCAGATTCGTAATTTCTGGGCTTCTTCCGGTGCCACCTCGCTGCTTTCGAAGTTTGTAACCAACTTGGAGATGCGCTTAGATTATTTTGATGATTGCTATATCGATTCCTTCACTTTAGAGACTTCTGATGTAGTAGGCGGCGGTGCCGAGCTCTTCCTTTATCAGTCGGGTTACCTGACGATGATGGGCTATGAGGATGGCATGTATCACCTTGGCTTTCCAAATGAGGAAGTGAAGCAGGCATTGAATAGGATAGTGATGCCAGCACTTACCTTGCGAAATGGAGAACAGGTGATTTCCACGCAGAATATGCTGACTCGCTATATGAATATAGGTAATGTTGATGAGGCGATGAAGTGCCTTCAGGCTTTGGTTGCTGATGTACCATATAGTAACAAGAAGATGGCTTCGATGGATATGGAGGAGCGTTATCGTCTTTTGATGAGCACGATATTCCATGCCATAGGCTTTAGCGTGGAAGTTGAGCACATGCTTGCGACTGGAAGGATTGATATGGTAGTGAAGACTTCCCGATACATTTATGTATTAGAGTTGAAGTTGAAGAACAATGGTGGTAAGAAAGCTGCTGCCAGCCAAATCAAGAGCAACAACTATTTGGAGCCGTTTAAGGCAGATTCCCGCCAAGTGATAGGCTTGGCTTTGGAACTCGATGATCTAGGTAAGGGTATCTTGGATTGGAAAATGGTATGAGTGCAACTGTATTAAAAGGAGATAGTGATATGGAACAGATGAACAAAAAGAGTGATAATGTGATTACTCCAGAACTTCAGGCAAAGATAGATAGTGCAAGAGAAGAATATCGAAAAGGAAATTTTGTCAGCTGTTCTACAGCTGATAATCTTCGACATTATTTGATTTCACTATGATATATATGAAGAAAGTATAAGGGTTCTGGTCTTGGATTTAGACTCCCATTATGGCGATAAGTGATGAAAAACCGCAGTCTTTACTTGGATGAAGGCTGCGGTTCTTCTTTTCTCTTTTTTCTGATTTCGTAGTTTTGTGTTTGTTTTTGTTTGCGCAAACAACGAAATGTTAGCGAAAAAGGCTACAATTTACTGTTAAATTTTCGATGATTTACACTTTTTAACGCTAAAATTTTGTTGGTTTCAGAAATTTTGCCTACATTTGCAACCGAAAGAACCTAATGAGGGTATAAAACTTCTAATAAAAGTTTGTCCTCTCGACCTAAAAAAGGAACTGTAGATTTCTAATGAAGATGCAACAAGATGTAGATGAAGATGTACTAAGAACAGAAGATAAAAACCGAAGCCGCCTCTCCTAATGGAAGAAGACTGACTCAAGACTAGAAGCTACATTTCTCTAAGAACAAATAAGTGATGAAGTCCCGGAAACGGATTCGCCATAACATTTGAGGATTCTTTCTAAGAACAAATAATAATGAACAATTTTTTTATAAACTAAAATTTACGATTATGAAAAAAGTTTTAACTTTAGTATCGGCATTGTCGATGGTTGCTGGTTCAGCATTTGCTAATGATTATGATTGGGCAGGTCTTGATTCTCCTAAGACTGATGCTAATCACAATGTTGTCATTAATGGTAAGGCAACAGATCTTAAGTATGAGAACAAGAAATTTACATTCAATGTAAATCCAGGTGATCAGATTACTCTTGGTGTGAAGGGTGAGAACTTGAATGTTGCTGTAGATGGTGCGCCACTTACTGCAAAGTTGGAAGGTGGATTGATTCACTTTGATATTCCTGAAGATAAGGCTAATCCTACTAAAAAAATGTCAGTAGAATTAACTTTAGGTGACAAGACTGCTATCACTTCTATTTATGTAGAGTCTAGTAATTATCGTTTGGCAAATGATTTGATAAAGAATGTCGGTATGGCAGCTATCAATAAGGCTACTGTTGATATTGCAGATTATTCTACAATGATTGATAAGGATAATCAGAATCTTTCATTTGATGGTTTCTTCACTTCTGTAAAGGAGGAGATAAACCTCGAGGCACAGAAGGTGGCTCAGATGGAAGCTGAGTTGGTGACTGCTAAGGCTGGTAATACAGTTGATAAGTTGCTTGCAGAAGGTCTGGCGACTTCTTTGGAAAATCGCTTGAATGCTGTCAAGACGGCTGTTGAGAAGATTGTAACAGACGCAGAAGCAGCTAAAAAGAACTATGATAATATTACTAAGGTTGTGGCTAAGGGCGTAGATGATCGTTTGGTTGAGGCTGCAAAAACTTCAGTTAGTAAAATTGATAATAATGCATTGACTTACATCTGGGACTTCAAGCTTGATAGTAAGAAGAAGATTGTCAAGTCTAGCTTGAAGGCGGCTTGGGCTGAGGATGAGTTGAAGGCTATTGCTAAGGATCGCGATGAACTCAAGAAAGCTGCTATGGAGGAGCTTAGCAGATTCTATAAGTCAACTAAGAATAATGCTGATTGGCAAAAAGACTTCGATGGTCTCAAGTCTCAGATTGATAATATGATAGCTCGTGCTATCGTTGAGCGTGACTATAAGAGCAAGATTACAGATTTGAAGACTAAGGTCGATAAATTGAATGGTGTTCTTGCTATTAAGGACGTTAATCAGAAGGATGTATTTACAAAGCCTGCTGGTTATGACGATTGGACAAAGACTGTAAAGGAGCTCAATGACTTTATTGATGATACGACAAATCGTCGTGATTATACTAAGACTCAGCTTGATGCAGATCCTGTAGGTAAATATACTACAGCAGAGGGTACTTTCACGGATTTGAAGGGCAAGTTTATTAACCAGGCTTACGATGCTTTGGCTGCACTTTCTGCTGATGCTCAGAAGAATATTGATACTTATAGCTATAAGATTGCTGCTAAGTACCAGAATGAGCCAGCTACTCAGAAACAGTATGAGAAGGAATTTGCTATCATTCAGTCTAATCTCAATGCATGCAATAAGACTATCAACCTCAAGGATTATGCAACAATCGTAGAGGGCTTCAATAAAATAGCTAAGACGATTTCTGATATTAATGGAGAAGTTGAGACTAAATGGAATAAGACTCTTTATGACCAGAAGGTAAAGGTTAAGGAGAAGAATGCTGAAGAGCAGAAGAAGATTGATGACAAGATTGATGCGGTTCGTAAGAACTACAACGATTACATCACTAAGATTGAGACTTGGAAGAAGGCTGATTTCGCAAATGACGATATGGTAGCTAGTTTGAATGCTAACCAGAGAGTCCTCTTTGATATTGTAGGTGAACTTGATGCTCAAAAAGAAGATGTAGCTTCTGTTGTTAAGGCTCTTAAGGAAAAGATTGAAGGCGTTTCAGATGTAGAGTTTGATCCTAATGATGCTACAAAGTATCGTTTCTTGGGTAAGAATGAGAAGGGTAAGGCTTATGATGATATCGTAAATGAGATAGAAGGACGTATTAATGCTCAAATTGAAGCTGCTGTAACAACAGCCAATGAAAGAGCTTGGACTTACCTTAATCGTGAATGGTCAAATGGTAAGGCTACATTGACACTTAGAGATGCTGATTGGAAATATCAGGATGCTAAGGAGTATATTGATAAGGGGCTTAGTGAGTCTAAGATGACTCAGGAGGCTCATGATAGTTTCGATAGTCGTTATCTTGGTATTCTTGACAAGAGTCTGAATGCTAATGTTGGTGAGAACTATAGAGTCGATGCTTTAGCTAAGGCTACAGAGTATAAGAAGGCTAACACTTTGGCAGACAATATTGGAAGTATTTCTACAGACTATTTGGCTAAGATTGAGACAGCTGTTAAGGCAATTAATGTTCAGTTGGAGGCTTATACCGAACTGTATAAGCAGGTTGCTGAGAAGAAGGTTGCTTGGACTGTTGCTAAGAGTAAGGAAACTGATTATCAGAAGGAGTACAAGCAGGTCGTTCCTGATGGTAAGGATGACTTTGTTAAGGGTAAGCTTGAGGATATCAATACCATTCTCAAGAACTTCTCTAAGAAGTTGGAGGATAATGCTCTTGCTGCATCTACTCTTAAGGGTGAAGCTGAGGCTGAATTGGCTAAGTTCGCTGATGGTTACTTCCAGGCTACTAACTATAAGGGTTATGTAGCTAATAATGAGGCTAAGGCTAAGGCTGAGGCATTGATTGCTGTAGTTAAGGCTGAAATAACAAATGCAAAGGCTGCTATTGCTGGCTATCGTGAGGAAGTTCAGGCTGACGCTAATGTTGTTATCAATGCTGCTGAGAGAACAGTTTCTGCTCAGGAGTCTAGTGTTGCTAAGGACTTCGCTGATGGTAAGCTTGGTGATACTTATGCTTCTATTGAAGGTGCGTTGAATACAGCTTCTGCTAACTTGAAGAAGGCTCTTGCTGATGCAGAAAAGGCAGAGAAGGGTGGTAACCTCGACCTCGATGGCGATGGTGAAATTGGTCTTGGTGATATCGTTAAGGCTGGTGCTAATGTTGATGCTGGTGTAATGGATGGTACTACATTCATGAACTTCATCGATGCTTATCTTCAGTATAAGAAAAAATAAATTGAATTAATTGTGTGAAGTTTCCTTATATAGGAAACTTCACCTCTTAAAGAATTTAATAACATTATAAAAAAATAGATTATGAAACATTCAAGACTTTATAGTTGTGTTATTGCACTTGCTATGCTTTTTGTAGCTAATCTTGGCGCAATGGCTCAAGAATATGTATTAAAAAGCATTTCTTTCTTGACACCTGGTGAAAAAGGAGTACTTGCTGTAAGTATGACAAATCCAGATCCTGTAAATGCTTTCGAGGGAAGAATTGTTCTTCCAGAGGGTTTAACTTTTGTTGATGCTGATAGAGAAGAATATTGCAAGGTAGGTAAGACTGAGCGTACTAGTAAGTTTAGTATTGGTATGCAGAAAAAGAATGATCGCAATGCGTTCTTCTTAGGTTATAGTACTGTTAATGCTTATGTACAGCCTGGTCAAGGTGAAGTGTTTACTTTTGAAGTAAATGTTTCTGAGAATTTCACTACTACTAGCGAGATTGAATTGTCTGATGGTGCTATTAGCATAGTTGACAAGAATATTGTAAAGACTCCTGTTGTTAAGGGTAAGGTAGGTAATGTTGCAGACCAGATTATTGCTACAAGTAATGAAGTAAAGGTTACCGAGGGTACTCCTGCTACAGTTACATTGTCATGTGATTTCCAGAAGGAATTCATGAGCTTCTTGTCATTTACAATTCAATTGCCAGAAGGTTTGTCTATTGTAAAGGATTCAGAAAAGGCTGATCCTGAGCGTTGTCCAAACCATGTAGCTACTATCCTTAATAATTTATATAATGTAAAAGTTGTTGATATCTTTGGAAATCTTAATTTCTTGAAGAAAGATGGTAAATTGTGCAGCTTTGAGGTAGTTGCTGACGATAAGTTTGTTGATGGTTCTGAGATTATCTTGAAGGGCATCAATGGCGTTGCAAAGATTAACAAGGTTAATACAGCATTCTACGCTGAGGATTTGCATATCAAGGTAACCAAGGCTGGTACAGCAACTGGTATCAACGGTATCGAGTCTGACTTCGCAGCTAAGGCTGACGGTATCTACACAATCAGTGGCTTGAAGGTTAACCAGCTCGTTAAGGGTGTTAACATCGTTGTTAAGGACGGTAAGGCAACTAAGGTTGTTAAGAAGTAATGAAACCATCTAGTAACCATTGTTCATAAGAACAGTGAGATGTGATATATAAAGTTAAACAATAAAAGGGGAGAGGCATCTTGCGATGCCTCTCTTTTTTGTTTGATTAGCATGTATGTTGTCTAATGGGTGCAAGACAGTAAACTAAGAAGTTGTGGAGTCTGAAGGTTAGTGCCTTACCCCGAGAGACCTATCCCTATTTCCTTTTTTGAAGAAAATCGTTGATTTTCTTTGCGTTTCCAATAAAAAAGTGTATCTTTGCAGCAGATTGGTAGAATCTAAAATAATAATTTATGGGTAGATACATCAACCCCTTTACCGACTGGGGCTTCAAGCGTCTCTTCGGTCAAGAGTTCAGCAAGGACTTGCTGATTAATT